>Ga0065711_1038614_pt1 | contig 18587 bp, 6 predicted proteins | sample Hoacrofraction12_FD_59098 | JGI IMG/M metagenome (GOLD analysis project Ga0065711, IMG submission 59098) | Hoatzin crop microbial communities from Cojedes, Venezuela - Epithelial fraction 12 v2 (version 2) | ecosystem: Host-associated > Birds > Digestive system > Esophagus > Crop | place...
TTACATTTTTGACTCAAAAACCAGCTCTAAACCTAATATGTTGATTTGGGATTCTTTCCCCCCCCCCTAACTCTCAGGCCTCAGGAAAGAGCTGTAAGTCTAACATGTTGAAACCCCTTTTCTTTAAAGGATTATTCAGTCAACTTCCATAGAGAAGATACCTGGCAATGCTGGGGCCTGACCTAACGCGCAAGTGCAGCCTGGCTGCCTGCTGGGGGATCTGTTCTTCCATCTTCACCTGCAGAAGAAACAACTTTCCTGGGCTTTTAAGATATGTTTGCAAAGTTTGTTTTTTCAGTGTATGAGCTAGGCAGTGCTTTGCATGTGTGTTTGTAGTTGAAGAATTTACTCAGAGTAAAATGTGGGTGTCTAAGTGCACTGATACTCGTGAGTATTTCTACCACTTGCAGGGCTAAACTTTTCACAACTGGTTTCTAAGTCAGGCTCTTCAGCAGTTTGATGTCTCTGATGAAATGTTTCAAAAGGACCCTGAATAAACACCGTGTGATAAAGGTATCTCTTCTCACTGTACCTTCCGACTGTCTCCAACTGTTGTAATCCTGACTTCTCTTAGACAAAGACCCTTTCCGTGAGGAAAACAAATGTTTTATTTAACCATGACATCTTCTGCATGTTGTCTTTTCACCTGTTCTAGACTAAGCTGTCCAGGTCAGGAGTGGTAACCTGTCTGAGGGAGAGAATTACTTTTGATTTTACGTTGTATAGCACCTGGCTTCTGGCATGGTGCTAGCACTAATAATAATAATAATAATGTACAATACCTGGTACAGCAACACCTTACGCTCTCCATATGCAGCACTACCCTAAGTGTGATAGTGCAATACCTGCAGTCAACACCAAGAATTACCTCTTACTGAAACTGAATGGATGTGGGTGCTCTTGATGATAAATCTGCCCACCTTGGTCTATGCTTTTCTTTATGCAAGTAGCTGGAGAGAGGGATGGGATTTTTTTTCTGACAAACTACCTGCTATTCAGCCATGAGCGCAAGAAGGTGCTTCCCAAGGTTTTGTCTGATCATGACATGGCAGAGCTGCTATGGACATGCGTGATGGAGTCCGTGGGGCTTCCTAACCCCAGGTCTGGCTGGCTACAGTGCTTTATTGGAGCGAAGACTCCACCCTCACCACCCATTTTTATTTCGCCCCTCATGAAGGTTGCACTTGCTGTCCTGTGATGCCTCTTCTGCGAGGTTTGAACAAGAAAGCAGACAGGTTCAGGTAAAAATTCAAGAGGCGGCTCCAGGGGAAAGCTCTAAGATGGAGGAGTCTCTCTGTGACAAAGACTACTAAGTTGTCAGCATGCAAGGAAAAAGACACTTAAAAATTAGAATAAGGAGTTCTTCAGTCTGAATTGCCTGTCCTCAGTTACAGTAAGGCTGGTGTGTGGGGACACCAGTACTGCCATGGCCCTGCGGCCCTGACAGCCCCGACTGGCCCTGACAGCCCCCCCATGGCCTCCAGCTGCCTGTGGCCCAGGACCTCTCTGCAGCACAGCCTGGGCCCTGCTCCCTGCCCTAGCGAGACCAGAGGATGCCGGTCTGCAGCACCACTGGTGTCCCGCCCTGGCCTGGGCCCCAGTTCATCACCATGAACCCTCCTGAGGGCCTGGACTTGGGCTGAGCCTGGCCGCCATGCTGGGGCCTGCCCTGCTGCCTCACTCAGTCCAGTGGGGCTGCGCCCAGCAGGACCCGCTCAGCTCCCGGCTCCCCTCTTGTGTGAGGTGAACTGCTGGACGAGGACATTCATCCAAAAACAAGTGCTGAGGGAGCAGGAATGGTGGGGACGTCCATTTCTGAGGCATTTCATGTATGCCAGCCTGGTGCATACGCCTGAGAGAGCGCTTGCCTGAGCAGCAGGTACCAGCTCCCTTTCGCTTTGCAATGCTCTCTGCTCTTTTTTCTCACCACACTCAATTTATATTGTATTGAAGACTCTCCCAAGTATAGTATTATTTATATTATTTGTATTTATATTATACAAGTGTGGCAGAGATGAGTGAGCCCATTATTCTGGTGAAACTGCATTTTTCCAATGGAAACAGCCCTATCAGAGTTTTTTGACTCTCTCTTTTCCTTGCAGGCCCAAAGTTCTCTATTAACCTGGCGTGGAATATTGAAATATTTTCTTGCTTTGTCTGACTGCAGACCACAAGCAATAAGCCTCAGCGCTGCCAGACTTCTGAAGCTGTTACACCTAGGGAAGTCCTAGAGCTTTCAGAGGGAGAAGAGCAAGGAAGAGGAAGGCTGGATCTTATGCACCTTTTATTTTTCTCTCAGCTAGTTTTATCAGAGTTTGTTTATGCTAACTTTCACCAGAGAAAGTCAGTCTGTGCCATGGGAGGCTGTGAATTTTACATAACTTCTCTGCAACCAATTTCCAACCAGAGTTCTTTCAGAGTGCCTCAAAAAAAAAAAAAAAGTAACTATACTAGGCCCTAAAAGCATGCGTTCAGAGCATTACTGTGGAAAAGCATGTCTGCTGAAGATCTGTGGTTTGGCTTACTGCACACCAAATTTCCCACATAGACGAGCCTCCCGTCTGAGAAAGAGAGGACAATTGGGGCATAAATCTTTTAAATGAGTAAAATGATAGCTGTCTTGGCAATGGCAGATCTGATAAAGTGTATTCCACCTGTTGTGGAAAGGCAGCATATGGCCACAGTAATCTGCAGTTCAATCAGAAATGCGAGGATTTAAGTCCTAGTCTGGAAAGATTTCTCATCACTGTCTCTCCTCAGCCCTGTCTACAGATGAGTCTGTTTATGTGGCATGAGGCAAAGAAAGGGGATGTTTTTCTGGGGTTGTGCTGTGTGTATGAGGAGTGCTAGACTTGGGTGAACTTTACAGAAATTTTCTTCCAGATCTTCCATGGCGCGGGGAAACCTGTGCATGGATTTCCATCTACAGCCCATCTCCTAGACTTCAGGCATCTCCAAAAGGGCATGCAAAAGCTTTCGCCTCTAGAAACTACAACACTTACAGCACTTTTAATTACTGTTGGTTGCTTAAAGTTGTAATTTTCTATATTGCCAAGTCCAAGAATAGATGTAAGAGTTAAGGACTGGGAGGAAGAGAGCCTTGTACTGAGAAGGGTTCTGCAGGAATGCTCCACTCTATTTTATTTCATGTAGTTATAAACCTTTCCATTTAGGCTTTGTGTAATTTTTCTTCTGATGAAACAAAGTGTACCGAGCAATCCACAAGTTAGTAGGAGACTGGAGCATTATTATAGGCTATCAGGGAATTTTTCTCGTCATAACTGTGTTGAAAGAGTCTACCTAAGCTTCCACGTAAACCAGAGACAGGCTGTGATTAAGTTCTGCTGAGCAAGACTGAATGTTCCTGCTGAGAATCTGAAAAGGTAATTTTAATGGAGTAAGGAAAATCTCTCTGAAATCAATACAGGAAAGAGAGGCTGACAGTTTTATTATTCATTATAGAATCATAGAATCATAGAAAGTTCTGTTGAAGAGTATTCCACATACTTCCTAAAATTTAGAGGCACTATTGACAGAGTTTATGCTTGATGTTTATGTTTAGTGAACCTTAAGATAGTTTTGTATTAATGTTTCTCAAAAGAGAGGTGAGCTTCTACAAGGAGCTATGGGCAGGATGAGACTGAGTGTGTGCACCCTTTAATCCAGGCTTCGGGTGCAGACATTTACAGCTCAAAGCTCGAATTCCTCTGTGTCTCATTGTGCTTTCTCGCAGGACTGCTTAATTCATTGATTTTAGATGAGTCTTGAATGGACTGTAGGTATATCTCCACATCTACTGTTTTTAATTCAGGGTTTCATAAAGGTCCCATTGCTGCAGGAATCAGTGTCAAAAGACTGACCAAGTTCTCCGCACCTTTACTGGAGCAAAACCATGCCAGCTCCAGCACATCTGTGGCATGTAGATGCTTGAGATCATCACTCTCATGCCACTTTCCTTTCTTTTACAGGGAAGAAAAGAAATAATCTCTTAACTGAAGGGGTGGCACTCCAGTGCGATCTTCCCTCTGCTGAAATGAGCTGTGGGAGAAGCTGCCTTTCTCCCAAGTTGCTCCTCGCCCAGGCATGTGGTGGGTTCATGCCTGTGTCTGGGGGCTCTGTGCAGCTGGACAAGGAGGGCCACTAGTTCTCTCTCCTCCGTGTTTGGGTGCAGGGTCCCAGTGCCAGTCTAGACATGTCCATTTCTTTACACGTTGTAATACCTTAGAGCACAGGGACCTACAGCACTTCTGTGTGACAATAAATACTCGAACAAGAAATGAGTCTTATAGGAGTGGACAAATCCATACACCTCCCCTAAATTAAATGAAACAAACTAACAACATCAATAAAGGCCACTTTTGGCTACAGTTTAAAGCCAGCTGGAGCCATTCTCCATGAAATCAGCTTCTGCATTTTTAAACAGTATTAGGCCAAAGACAATCTTCTGTCATTACTACTTAATCTTAACCCTCCAAAGGTCATTCAGTGGTACCACTAGGTTTTCGGCATACCATTAAATATGGAGAAAAAATGTTCTTATATGGTGATAGTGTAATGAAACACAACCTTCCACTGGCCAGCGGGACTCTCAAGTCAGAGATATGTGGGGGTTTTATAGTGTTTGTGAAGGATACTTTATGTTCTGTAACATATGGTATTGTTGTTACTTTTTTGATTTGTAGTTTTGGGCAGACACATTCTCATAACCTTTGTACGCCTTCGGCTTTGGAGGTCCTAAAGCTGCTATTGTTCAGTCAGTTTCCAAGCTCAAGAAGAATGTTTTCTTCATAAAGAACATGTTAAATATTACCAGAATTTCAGCATCAGTTTTATATTTCAGGCATATGATCTGGCATCTTCTCTAGATGACGAAACATAGCTTTTAAGTTATGATTTAATTTAGATTTTTTAAATTAAAAAAGCAGCTGTTTCTCTACATATGAAATGTGAGTCCACTGTAACTTTACTTACATAAGCATCGCTTTCAAGGTATAATATATTGTATAACCCAAGAGCAGAATAGGGGCTGAATTCAGTATAAGATCTGTCTAGCTGCTTCCTACCACTGAGTGAGTGCAAGGCTTGGGTAATCTTGACAAGTCATTGTCAGTGGCTTGGATAAAGTTTATTTCTCTCTCTTTTCAGTTTTCATTCTTTTGCCAGACATACCTGCCTTCTTAGCTGAGTCTGAATATTGGTAATTAAATTTACAGGAATTTTGATGGTGGAACAAGACTCTGTAATGGGTAAACTGGAAGACTGCAAAGGAGAAGAGAGATCCTTTGGATTATACGCCAGACAGCACCTATGCTGTGTGAGATGCTCCTATGCAGAGAAAGAGTGCAAGATAATGTATCATTTAGGGTCTATTTTAAGAATGTAAGGAGTCAGTCTGTGGTGGTGTGTACAGGGTAGAATTCCCCTCGTGTTTAGATATGTTGCTGACAGCATGGTAAACCACACACAACATAGGCTGAAGGATGCTATATGGACACCTTTAGTGGTGCCTTGATTTTTCAAATAGCATAGAGTTCTTCTGCTTTTGCACAGTATCTGGTGTTAGATTTTTCCCTAAGATTTGTTGGGTTTCTCCCCTTTTTCATTTGTGCTTTCATGAACTTCTGAAAAATAATGAGTGATTTATCTGGATAATATTCAGAGAAGAAAACTGTCAGGATATCGAAATGTGTGCTAATAGCTATTGTTGCTTTGAGCAACCTGCTCTAGTGGAAAGTGTCCCTGCCCGTGGCAGAGGCCTTGGAACTCGATGAACTTTAAGGTCCCTTCCAACCCAAACCATTCTATGTCTCTGTGATATAATTCTATGACAGTACAGTGCCTTTGTAGACATGAGCAGTCACTCTTCTAGGAGTGTGACAAAAGGAAATGACTTTGGACTCTGTTTTTCCAACTAGACAAAACAGCTGTAGCTCTGACAATAAACAGCCACTAAACATTGTTCTTCTCGTTCAACATCTTCTTTGCTTACTGCTTTGTAGTCAAGAGCAGTTGTGGTGCAGCCAGGAACCAGTGCTTCAGGATTTTTGAACAGGGAGGGAAAGCAGGTCCATTTTTCATGCAAGTGTCTGCTCTCAGATTTTCGCTCGTGTCTCTTCTTGGGGCATCCTGTGAAGCAGTGCTGAAAGGAATGTCCTTGACATTTCTTGCACTTCATTCCAGGTATTGCCCATCATTTATATGCAATCTCACAATGCAATAATTTTTTTAAGATATTGTGGGTAGCTGAAATATGTGGAACTACTTACATGAGGACAAAACTTTAGTTTAAAACTTAATGCTGTGCATTTTTTAAAAATCAGATTCTTTCCATGTGCACCAGCCCTTAGAGCTTCATATACTTTTCCAACCTCAGATAGATCATGATCATTATTGCCGTGCCGATATGAATTGTGGTGGGCACCCATCCTTGCCTGCATAGTACACCACCAAGGGGAGGTCTGTGGCGATAATCAGAGCTGGGCAAATAGCTTCTCCCGGTCACCATCTCCTGTTAAGTCATGAAATCAAAATACTGAGAGGATCACAATCCACAATGACTTCCTGCAATCTTTTAAAAATCTTTTTTAAATGAAATTGCTTAAAATTTTTGATTGAGGTCAACAGCATTAGTATAAAATAAACTATTTCATTTTTTTGGTCTTACCCTCAAAAATATCTTGAAAATGTTTCTTTTAAAAAGTAGCTAATTTCATGAGAAAAGGCAATAATTTGACATCAGCAGCTGAAATTTTTCATTTAGCAAATATTCCAATAAAATGTTTAGACATTATTTGTCCATTCCACTTTACAATTTTCAAATATTTCTACATATTTTCACAGCATGATGTTTCCTGATGAGTATATTATTTGTCTGAAAAATTTTACCCTGCTGTGTAGGAAATACCTTGTGTGACTGTAAAACACTGGCAGAAAGTGGATTTTGAAAGAAGAGCCCCATTAATACCTCATGTAAGGAATCTCCAGCAAGAAGTTCTGCTAAGAAAAGTGGAGTTGTTAATGCAAAGTCTTTCACTGGGAAAAGTTCAGGATAGAATGAAAGTGATAAATCAGTGATTTAAATCAAAACTAGAAGTCCATAAATTCCTTTTTCAGCAGTAGGTTAAACTGTCAGGTTTAACAAAATCTTACAACGCTCGCCTGCTCTCTGGTTCTGATTCTGCAAGTGCTATTGCTACCAGGTGTCATGCTCACTTTGGAGACCTGCCTCACCGAGGAAACAGGCCTATTTAGGACTATCTAGGACCTTATTTAGTCGGGGCAATGCGTCAAACATTATTCATATGCAGGTTTCCAGGGCTGCTGTGCAAGCCCTTTGATAATAAATACTAAGCCTGACAGATTTTCCATGATCATATGCAATAGACTCACTAAAATAAGAGTCTTGTTCTGCAGCTACCATTCAGATGTTTTTTTCTGAATCATCTGACTAAAAGCTCACATCATTTTATATATATATACATTTCTGAGTGTTTTATTCATTTTTTATTTAAAACTGACTCGCTGAGATGTAGATTTCCTTATCAGGTGAATTGTTTGGATTGTTTTGTTTCTTCAAACAATCTGCAGCATCACTTTCATCACACCAGCTGCTGCTGTGGTGTTCTTGTTAAAAGTGCCTCAGCATATCCTATACAAATCCTTCTTTTCAGGTTTTATAGTTCAGTCATCGAATCAACTTTGGGCCATAACTGTTTCTTGGGACAGAAGCAGCTCGGCAGAAAGCATGCTGACAAACCAGCTGCTCCTTAAAAAAGACAAGAAAGATCTCAGAAATTACAGGGGACTTGTGGACTTCGTCAAAGTGTTTGTGTGAGGTTTAGAAGGACCTAAAGTGAACCGTTGCTAAGGTATCAGAGGTCAGAGCGGACTAACACAGTTCATACCTCTTCTGAATCCATTTTTGTGGACTGCATCCACAACACCTCCCTAGCAGTGATTTTACGTTGTGTGGCTTGCACCCTGTGTTTAAAATGAGTCACTCTCTAAGTTGTATCTGTCGTCCTTCCTGACTGCAGCAACTGTTGAGTACAATGTATATACTGAAACTCTGCCATCAAGGGTAAGCAAGACTGAAATAACATTAGCAGCGGGACTGAAAGCTGGACTAAGTTTTATGGGCTGCTCAGTCCCTTGAAAAGGAATGTTAAGTTAATTTTAAGTGTTCCAAATGTCTTCTGTGAGGCATCTGCTCAGCAGAAATTTCCTCTGCATTTCTCAAAGTCTGGTTTAGACAGGTTAATAAATCGCTGCCTCTCTTCGGCTGCAGAGGGTTAGCATTTTGTAGCTGGGGAAGGTGAAGAAGAGAAAGTTACATCTTCTACGGAAAGATAATTCTAGTGCAGAGCCAAAGGAGTGCACAGACTTCTTCACTCTTCGTCCTCACTGCTAAGTAGCTGAGCGGTGTATTTTAATAGGAAACACAGGCTCAGAGGGCAGCAAGACCGGGAACTGAGAAGGCTGAGTGGACAGAAAGGAAACAGATTTGTTTGCAGAGGAGACTGGGGAGATGTAAGGAAATCTGTATGCGTACACAGGGCTTGTGGTTGTCAATGAAGCTACAGAGTGTCCCAAATCAAATTCTAGAAACTGTAATTTATTCTATACCACTGATAAATGAATTAAAGTATTGATTCAATATATTTTCTTATTTTGATTGTTTTTATGCACAACCAGTTTGAAATGTTCAACAAAGTTATAAAAATGTCCTATCAAGTTTATGTACTTCTAAATTATGATTAATTTGATTTGCAAAAGTCAAAGTCTGAAAGGAATGGGAACATTCATAACCCAGTGATTTAGTGTAAAACATAAAATTACTGGCAAAATAAAGTTATGTGTTTAAAAATGTAAGGAATAAGTTCCAGTGATGCCATAAATTCCAGGAAAATATTTTAGGAACTACAACATAGAAATTTATTACGGCTTGGCTGGAATAATGATTTCTCCTTGGCCAACGAAACACTTCATAGCTTTAAATCTGTGGATGAATATCAAAGCTGGTTTTATCAGAGAGGTTTCTTTTAGATATAGATATTATTTCCTAAATTTAAAAAACTAAAATAGCAGGTAAAATGAAGTCAATTAGTAATTATTTTATCCTTCAAATGTAATAATTCAAATTAAAAATTAGAACCTTTATATTGTGCATGGCACTTGCAAGGTATGTAGGCTCAGCAAGGCTCTTTTTTACCCCATGGGATGGTGTCAGAAGCACTGTTAGCAGTATTCTGTTTGGTTCTCCATACAAAGCTAACAGAGACTGGTATGGGTTTGACAGCGACCATCTTGTCTGATAGTTTGGAGGCTCACAATTCTACCTTTAATAAAAAGCATGCCTCTCTGAGCAACACAGCTATGCACGCAAAATAAGTGCTATCACCGATTTCCGTTAGTGGGTGCAGAGACAGGTTCTGTTACATTGTCTTCTGGGTCCATTTTCCACATGGCTCCCTTTCTCCTTCTGCAGTGCAGAGATGCTCTCTTTAACTCTTTCTCAGCAGGGTAAAGACAAGGTCATGGAAGATCTGACCAGTTTTATTGTCCTCTGTGTAATGCTGCAAGTCCTTTTCCTTCTATAGCGGTTTAGGGGGTTTTTTTGCTGGCAGATGGAACTGTGGTGCCTGGGATCAATTAATATGGCACAGTTTTGACTCTGGTGAACTTTTAATTCAGCTGAGCCATGGCCAGAGATAGTAATATTCAAAGGCAGAGTACTGCACTGCTGAGATCTTCACACTAATCATTTCTATAGTGCTCTGAGTGAAAGTGGGTGGAGGTTTAAGTGACTGCCAGGTTAATAAAAACTTGATGTTCCTGCCCTAAGGATTTTACTGTCCAAAGTTCAGTTGCACATCATGACCCAGATTCAAGGACTTTTGAAGTCACTTAAAATATTGCCATTCATGCCACAGTTGCTGAAAAGCATTTGAGCTGTGCATTGCAGAGCCATGACTGAGAGTATGCCAGGGACAGGCAGAGGTTTCATTGTCCCATTCATTAGCTAAAAAGCTGACCCCTGAATACACCCTGATTAGTCACCCTTACAGGCTGTTCCAGAGACCTTGTGGCTCACCACCTTCCTGACTGAAGCCTGGTCTTCTGCATCAATTTGTGAAGCCATTCAGTGCAGAGAGAGGATATTTCACGTCTGTCATGGGTCTGCCAAACCCTACTTCTCTCTGCCTTATTTGTAGTGACATGGAAAGATACAGACTGCATCACATTAGGACTCTTGGAGCTCATGCATTCTGGAGGACTCTGTCAATTGGTCCCTGCTCAAAGAAGTCAGCGTAAAAAAGGTGGGGATGGCACACTAGCAATGCAGCATAGGTACATCCGCACTGGCATTAAACTGTCTGGCCTGTGTATGGGTTTCAGGACCACTGGAGCAGAACAGGACTCAGGGCAAGCATAAGAAATCTGCTAAAAGAAAGGAATAAGTGTTTCAGTCTTGACCTTCTAGGTATAATGCTAACAGTACTCTGCCCAGCTTCTTCAAAACTAGGTATGCCTACACTGCACATCTTAGGCACAATAGTCACTTGAAGATGCGTACAACTAATGCAGTTAGTTAATGTAGGTAGTTGTGGCTGTAGTGCAGCACGCAGCCTGCAGGAGTCGTGAAATAAAGCAGATAATGTCTGGGCTGGTTGCCTTCTCTCTTAATGTTTTAGTTTTCTCACAGGATAATTCAGATTGGAAAGGACCTGTAGACTTAAGAATAAGGTTCACCTCATTTGGTAGTGCAGGTGTTGATCTGGGACCTTCTTTTATCTGTTCAACATCTCTACTCTGCAATAGGAGTTGTTCATATGTGGCCAAGGACCAAAGTGATTTCTCTCTGGCTATGTGAGAGAGGAAAGATAAATCAAAGGGCCTAATTCTGGAGGAAGCAGCCTATTCTCATGTGAGAGGTCTTCTCTTTCATGTAGAGAGTCATCCCAGAGTTCTGGCACACTAAGTGAGGTTTCGCTTAGTTATTTGCTGGGGAAAAGGCAAACAATGCAATTTAAAACAGCACAGAGTCCAAACCTTATTTTTTCCTGAATTTCCCAAATGTGTTGTTTTTTGCATTCATATCACGTAATAATTCAGTCCTGATCTTCCAGTCTGTCTTCATTTTCTGTCCCATTTTGGGGTTTCAAATGCACTCCCTTTTCCCCAAACATCCCGTCACATACCAGAGGTGTAACCATATCCACCGTCTTAACTCCAGGTGGCTAGAAGTTGATTCTGCATAAATTAGAGAGAAAAGCTACATTATTCTCTTCCTTCTCAGAAAATTGCCCAAAAATTATATTTATAGACCATAAATCTAGCCACAAGAAAGTTGTGTCCACCTCTAGTTCAATAGTTCTCCATACTTAGCATTCACACAAACAAAAATTGGTTCTAACCATTGATGAAATGTATTCCTTTGCCTTCCTCTGTAGTTTCAAAGCCCAGATTCTGGCATAACCTGTACATGCAAGAGAAGTGAACAACACCGCACTCATCCATAACTGGATTAAAAAAGCGATGCAGTGAATTTCAATTACAGAATCTAAGAAAAGGTCAGACTTTACTCCCATTACCACATTAAAATTAAATTTGCATCATATAATGCAAACACCTAAAGAAAATGTTCATTAAATCCAGCTTTTGCTAATGTATACTCAAAGTTGTCTGGAAGTACTTCATCAGAGCCGACTGCTCCAGCAGGTAAATACTCCTCCACATGGGTGGGGATAGAGACTCTATAGGCATGACAGCCCGCTGAGCCCTTCAATTTACAGTAGATGTATCATTTTATTAACATCAGTGAAACTTTGAGGTACTGTCCTTTTACTTTTGCAATTTTAATTATTTCATGCAAAGTGTATGGTTAGAGATAAACCCCAAGTTACAGAAGTTTGGGTTGCAACTTTTCTATAAAACCCCAACCCTTTATGGACAAAAGCAGAACATTTCATAGACTCAGCTGTCAGGAGTTGATGTGTATTTTGTGCTTACAACTGGTTTTGATGCTAGATAGAAACGGAGTGAGATCAGAACTCATAAATGGCTGCTATCATTAGTTTTGTGAGAATTCCTCCATTTTGGTAGTGACACTTTTCAGAGTTTTTAGTTAGAAATTTGCATTTCTGAATCCTGGATGAAATCTTAAACCAGCTTCACCATCAGAGTTTTAGTCTGAAATCAGTGCACTCCAAAGTCACAAAAAGCAGCTATAAAAGAAGTCAGCCCATACAATTCGGCTTTTATATTTCCAGCCAGAAAAACTACCTGCTTTCTATTCTTACTCCTATATTATTCCTGTAGCACTGAAGACTCTTGTTGCAAGGAACAGTAATACTGGATGTTTTCCAATGTCTCTAATTCTCAGATACAGTAACTGAACAAAGTGAAAGGGTTGACTCTGTCCAAGGCTCTTACTACCTTTTGGAAAATGCAACATGAAAGTCCACCTGATCCATGGGTTAATCTAGGAGCCATCATCATTGTAGAATATTGCTGTCATTAAATACACCAGTAAATGTATCTACCTTCAAAATTTCTTATCTCTTTCATAAGTGTTTATTCTTTGCTGTGAAGTCAGCACTGCTAGATGAGCCCAGCACAACTTCTTTAAAATCAAGTGACAATTTTCTGGGTTTCTATTTTTCTCCATTGCAATTCCAGATAGTCTTTGATTTAATAAGAGTATCCATCATTAGCCAAAAAGAAAAGGCTTGTAGGAGTATTGTCTTGATACTATATTATTTTCAGAAAGTTCATTACAAGTTTGATATCTACTGTCAAGGATGAGATAAACAAAAAATGAGCGCAGTATGCTCTTGCCCTGGGTGAGCTTGCTGCAATACTCGTCAATTATAAGACTTTTTCATGGCTCCTACACTCCTTTCTGAAATGTTAAAGGTCTCACTAATCTTATCAGGTTGTTGATTACCACCTGCTGAGCACAACAAAGAGCCAAAGAATGTGCATTACCTTCAGTATATATCAGTGTTTTTACACTTTCCCGCACTACAAAATTATTCTGTTTCTTTACATGATGTGAATATTGAAATTGCTGTGTTCAAAATGTACGCCATGTGCCAGTGCTAGTCAGCATCTGTGTCAGCATCGTGCCAGGTGACATAGCACGCTATGACATAACCGCAACAATGGGATTTTTAGCACCAGGGATGCAGCGCTCACCCCTGCTGATGACAATGGCCAGCAAAAGGAAGTTTCCATGGAGCATTATCCCTTCCGCTTAGCTCTCGATCTCCTAAGACAAAGCCGTAAACTGGGTGTCTGTTGCTGGGAAAGATGTGGAAAAGTTTTTCCTCTGCAGTGGAGTGAGTAGCAGCACAGGAGATTCCTTCATTAATATAATAAATGAGGTGGGAATTGGGAAAAGAAAAGAAAAGATGCTGCTTTTCAATGCTGAAAACTGAACCATGTGAGATACTCCAGAAGCTCCGAGTATAAATCTTCGTTATATAGACATCAAAGAGGCAGGAGTAGAAGAAGCCCCAGGGGGTTTGTGGAGCTGAGTTTTGACTAAAGATGGGTATAAATAATGTGGGTCAAAGTTTACATTCAGTTGATAAGCATTCAAAGTTTGTCACCTTATTCCTATTTACTGGACTGCCAAAATTTGGCAGGAGGTATCAAGAAGATAATCTCCATTGTGATGTTTTTAGAATTTCCTGCTTTGTTTCAGCCTGGAAATGCTCCAAGGTCAGTTTTCTTGTGATATTTTGGCACTTTTTTTACATTTCTCTATTATTTGTACTTTGGCATTCCTTTTTCATTAGGTGAAGCCTGAACTAAAACCTCTGTAGAGGAGATGGCAAGATGAGGCTGGCTGAATTGGACGCTGAGGACAGAGAAGAGCCTGAGGAGTGGGAGTTAAAGGAATTTACTGCTCTTATCAGAGTGGCATCAGCTGAGGAAATGGGACTGTGATAGTTTCACAGCCAGCAGCAAGATCTGGGAGGAAAGCATAGCCTTGGCATACGCTTTTGTATCTAAAACAGTGATGGAGGTAGAACCTCATGGCATTCAGTTAGAGACTGGGCATCTCTGAGCAAGCAGATGACAATCTCTGCACTCTGACCACTGGAGACAATCTGTTTCAACATGATACATGGTGCTTCTTAGGCACCCTTTGAATGTTCATGTATTTGCCTCCCACTGGTCTGTGATGATATGTGTGTATGTGCTTCTCTGCAGCTCCCGCTGTCTAGAATAACCTCCCTGATTCTCCATTCCTTTTCAAATCTTGTTTGAAAACTTTTTCTTTCCCCCCAGCCTGTGCCCCTGAATTCTATTTTGCTCTCCCTATGGTTAGTGTTGATTGCTCTCTAAAATACCCCTTCTACAACTGGCTTTTACTCTGTTTTGGCTTGAACTTGCACCTTGGCTAGGTCTGTGCTGTATGCAGTAAAGCATTGTGGAGTTCACGGTCTGTATCTTATGTGATACAGATTAAAAGTTGGGTTGACTTCACACAAGCTAAAGTACTGCTGTAATGCATTTTTACTCCAAGAATGGCCTATTGGTGCCAAGGATTCCAGCACTGTGTCTTCTTAGTGGAGTAATATTGAGCCAAACCCTTAGTGCAACAGACAACAAAAATCAGCCCAATCAGTTTTTTTATACTTTTCCCATATGGACATTTCTCAGTGTCCAAGGACCTTCTCCAGTTAAGAACAAGTAAGAAGACTAGAGTTAGCTATGTGATGTGTTTCAGCAGACATGCCTACACGCACCCGCTTTCTCTCAGTGCTCCATACACAGGAAGTGTTGGTTGCTGGCTAACTGACAGAGGATCGAAGATTGTTCTTCCAGATGCTGCCACTGTGACACTTCACGTGTGTCAGCGAAGTTTTTGTGAAAGTAGCTGCCAAACTGCAAACGTCTTTCACTATATGTCTTAAATTGTTGGAAACATCCATTTTGAACTCTGTTTTTGGAGTGCACGAGGGGCACTTAGAAAATGTAAATCTGTCTTCAGAGGTGTCAAACCCACTGACTTCTGCGGAAGGTTGTGAGAGGCCACCACAAATCTAAATGTTTTAAAATCATGTACTTATTGATGCCCTTGACTTTCCACAGGCTTTAGGATTCCATCTTTGGATTCCACCAGGATATCCATACACTGATCCTACTTTTGGCACTGTTAAACTGTGAGCTATTTACTGCATTGATTTGGACAGAGTGGGAATGGCAAAAGGACATAGCAGAAGAAGCTGTTACCATAAACAGTATTTTATTAATTTCAATTTAATAAAGGATGTCAGTCAAAAGAACATCTTAGTGCAAAGTTTTGCTTCTGTGACAGATTAAAAAAAAAGTAGGTTTTAATGATGTTGACCGAGCACAGTTCTTAGGACTTGATCCATTGCTCACTGAAGGTATTGGAAAGACTCTCACTGACTTTAATGGGTATCAGATCAGACCCAGAGTAATGAGGGAAGTGTTTTGTGAGGATTATTTCTTCTGCTTAAATAGCCTTCTCCTCAGAAAGATTTCATTCTGAACACAGAGGTAATGGAGCATTTTCTTCATTCTATAGCTTTAAGAGAGATAACTAAAAGAAAGATTAATTTGGTAGCACTTGTGGACTTATCTGAAATTCTAACATATCAATGCAGAATGGCAACTTCATCCTGTATTATCTCCTGTTCCTCATCTATAGCTACATTTAATATATTCTGAAGACTGCAGATGCTTGTTGTTTAAAAAGACCATTAATCTTTGAGAGACAGAAAGTTTACTAATTTCAACACCCTTTTTACAATTATACATTAGGGGTTTTTTAATCATTAAAGTGTTCCTGTCCTTCTTATTTCAATGATATGACAAACAGTGACATAAGAACAAAATAACAGTCCAATCTTTGTTGTTTTGTAATGAATAATAAAGTGTTTTAACCTCTTTAGGGACTTAACACCACGTTAATCCTTTAATCCCCAGAAAAGCCAATTTTGTTGACATGAAAAGGGGATATTTAACTTCAATTAATTTTCTACCTTGGAGATACCATGATTATGAAGATTAGATTGAATAGATTCATTAGAGTAACCTTATTGTGTACAAAGTGATTGTTTTGCCAGTAGATAATTGTATCCAAAAAAGAGAATTTTACATCACAATTATGCTTAATTTCCCTCAATTTAAAAAAAGAAATGTCAATACTTTGAAACCCAGAAACCTCTACCACTTCTGTAATAGTCAGATGTTAGGTATTGAATCTTCTTTTCAACCATATTTGACAATTAAAAATGGAAGAGAGCAGAACACTCACTGCTTTGCCCATGTCTTTTCTCTATGACTTTGAGAAGTTTGGTTCTCTTCGAAGTTTTACCTAAGCCGTGAAGCAGTAAAGCAGCTATTCTGTATTGATTTTCCAAATGCATGGCATACGTAAATCGAGATGAATTTTTCACTTTTCACTTAAACATTTGCAGAAACGTCGGATTTTCAAACATGTTTTGTGGTACTTCAAAAGGATAAGGCTTTTCTGAAGAATACTGCATTACAGTTTGCTGCCTCTGGAATGAAAAGGATATGCATAAGAGTGAGGAAGGTTGATTTTATGGTTAAGACATCAAAGTGAGATTTGGAAAATCGAGATTAAATTCCCCACTCAGCCATAGACATGATGTGCAATCTTGCTCAGGTCACTTGACCTTACATCTTCCATTGAAAATGGGTAGATAATGCGTCCTTTCTTCTAGCCTTTTTTACTTGCCTTTCCAAACTGGAAGTACTTTGGGGTACAGACTGAGGCCATAGTTCAGTGATATAACAAATTTGCTTTCTAGTACTGGATCGAAACATTTTATGACTGAATGATGTGAAACACCAAGCCTGGATAGACTTTCTCTGTTAGGCCAAAGCTGTCACTTCTAATAACTTTGTACCAGTGATCTTTATGCTGGATATCACTCCCTGTACCACTTAAAGAGTGTGGTTTATGAAGTGCTTTAAGACAAAGTCCAGGGTCCTGCTACGTATTCCCTCTCCTTCTCTGTGTTAGAATTAACAGGGGACAGCTGTGCAATCGGCTCCATCAGTGAGCTGAGCCATGTCAGAAGAAATCTTACTGCCCCCCAAAATAGTAATTTTTTGCTCACAGCCTAATGTGTGTCCATTAATGCTGTGCCAAAGGAGAAGATGGGAATGCAAGGCTTGGGGATGGAAGGTGGGACCACACTGCAGATGCACAGAACTTCATTGAGTTGGTTAAGGGCATTGTGATGTGCACTTTATGACCAATATAGACACGCTGGCATAATATCCTGACACAGACACAGCTGTACTGGCAAAACAACAATACAGTGTGGAGATACCAGAACAGCTGTGCTGAAAGAGATGCCAAAGCATGTGATTGGCCTTCTACCTGAATGCTGGCACTGTCGTCAGAAAAGTGATGCTGAAGATAATTATCTGCATCTAAGTCTCAATCACAGGCACTCCCTCCACATACATCTCTCATTCTGAGAAGTGCTGGACATTTTAAGCACGGCTGTGCTTGCTCAGGAGCTTTGGGGATGAAGGACTTACATCTCAAACACAGGAACTGTTATACTGAGATTTTTTTACAGGTTCCACACTTGACATGAATCTAATACACGCTGATCTCTCCTTTGGTGTTATTATTTTGCTTTCATGATACAGGCAGATGAACCTGTACAGAGCATGAATTATTGCAATCCACCGGTGGATATTTTGCTGCCTATAGTATTGATTTTGAAGTTATGGTGCTGCAGTGTTGCAGTGTTTCTTAGCAGCATTCTTGCCCATCATTAAAGCAATGAATTGCACAGAGTATGGCTTTGGGTAGGCAGGAAAACTTGCCCTGACACAATACAACATAATGGTTTCCAAGGAGCCATTACTTTCTGTCCTGTCAATAATCGACAGATTAAAGCTCCTTAAATAGACACTAACTGCACTGAATGTAACAACTCCGAAGGAGCCATTACCTCCTGTGGTGTCAATAATCCATCAATTAAGGATCTCTGCTAGTATGCATTGACATAAAAGAGTAGAATGGCTCTGAAAAAGCCAGATGCAGTCAGTTGTTTTCTTTTGGTTGTTTGGGGTTTTTTTCTACACCCTTCTATTCACATCTTTTATCCTGCCTTTGCTTATTTTTTCTCCTGGAAGTCTGGACAAGTGCTATATCTAAATAAGATAGACGTGTTTTAATGTTACTAATGTTTAGATTCATAAGAAATCGAGGGTATAGAAACAAAGTTTCTCTTGCTTTGTTCCCACAGCAGTGTGTACATGTGCTCTCACACAATGAACGCAAATGCTGTTCAAAAAATTGAAGGTTATGCACATGAGAACTCTGGTTGAATTAAGACTCTGCTGAATCCAAAATGCATCCTTAACTTAGCTTCCGTACAGAAGTCCTCAATGAAAATGAAAAATAGGTCTCCAAGCCAGCAACACAACAGCAAAACTCATGTGGCTGATATTTTATTAGAAACTCAGTTTTGATGAGAATATTAAAATAAAATAGAATAGAATCCAATAGAATAGAATAGAATAGAATAGAATAGAATAGAATAGAATAGAAT
>Ga0065711_1038615_pt1 | contig 18585 bp, 13 predicted proteins | sample Hoacrofraction12_FD_59098 | JGI IMG/M metagenome (GOLD analysis project Ga0065711, IMG submission 59098) | Hoatzin crop microbial communities from Cojedes, Venezuela - Epithelial fraction 12 v2 (version 2) | ecosystem: Host-associated > Birds > Digestive system > Esophagus > Crop | place...
CTTGGACTTCCTTGTCGCATCCCTGCATGCTCTCACCACATTCCTGTACTCTTCCCAAGTGGCCTGCCCCTCTTTCCACATTCCATGGACCTTTCTCTTCTGCCTGATCTCCGCTAGAAGCTCCTTGTTTAACCATGCAGGACTCCTGCCTCCTTTGCTCGACATAAAAAGTACAAATTTAAGAATCTTACTCTAAGTTGCTAGCCTTTTTGGCTATTGGTCATATCCAGCCTGGTTGTACAAAGCACCAGCTGGTGATCATTTCAGCAGTCCTTCAAGCTGAGGCATTTGCTTTTCATAAAATAACTGCAAACAGCTGTTTTGCAAATAACGCCTTGGTTTCTGTGGAGATAGCACAATTCAGTTATGGCAAGTAATTATGGTGGCAAAATTATATGTATGTAGTCCCTACTGTATCAGGACACTGAAACGCTTCCTTCTTTTAAGCATGTCTTTTTACTGCCTTTAGCATTTCTATGGAAGGGACAGCTGAAAGAACATGCTCTGGACCGGACTGTGGAAGTGGCAGTAGATTCCAGAACAATGGAAATCTTGTGCCAGTATTCATCTGACAGCCCTTTGGTGGTCAGATTTATTAATCTGCTTTGATAAGAGGCAAGTCTGAGGTTTTCATTCTTTTATCTGTGCTATGTGGAAAACTGTAGGCTATGTTTAAAGTTGTCAGTTGTATTAAATTTAAAGAACCAGATTCCACAGTTGTCTTGGAAAATGTTTAGAGATCTGTAAGCTGAAAAAGTTTGAAAATTGTTGCTTCACAAATACAACTCCATGATATGAGTAGGGAGTACTCTGACTGATATCCTTTTCTACTGACATTAATCACAGAATCATAGAATCATTTAGGCTGGAAAAAACCTTTAAGATCATCAAGTCCAACTGTAAACCTAACACTGCCAAGTCCACTACTAAACCATATCCCTAAGCATCATGTCTACGCATTGCCAGGGATGGTGACTCAACCACTTCCCTGGGCAGCCTGTTCCAACTTTTGACAATCCTTTCAGTGAAGAAATTTTTCCTAATATTCAACCTAAACATTCCCTGGCTCAACTTGAGGCCATTTCCTCTTGTCCTATCACTTATTATGTGAGAAAAGAGACCGACACCAACCTCACTACAACCTCCTTTCAGGTAGTTCTAGAGAGTGACAAAGTCTCTCCTCAGCCTCCTTTTCTCCAGACTAAACAGCCTCAGTTCCCTCAGCTGCTTCTCATATGACTTGTTTTAAGCAAGGATTACTTTATTCTGTGCACCACAGCACATCTCAACATATTTTATGTATCCTAGGTGGCACCTATAAACAGAAATGCAATCAATATGTTAATTCTAGTGTTATGGTAATCACTAGTCGATAAAAGGAGAGATGCAATAAAGTGCAGTTTTCTTTTCTCTTGACCTTTATCTGTTCAGTTGATTGACATCTATAAATACAGCCAGAAAACTGACGATAATAAAATTTGAGATGGGTCCATCAGAATGAGTAGTATAGTATAACCTGCAAGTAATCAAGTAATAAAGACCAGCATCTATAAAGCTTATGCAGTACTATCCATGGCAATGGAAAAGAAGAAAGATTAGTAAAAATTAATCTTTTTCTTTGCTTAGTGTTGTCAGTAAGTGATAAAATCAACAAAAGTTAGTTGAGTACTTTTTTGTTCGTTAGTTATGTCTGACAGTTATTCTTTGCAGTATCTGATCAGGTCGTGAGAAAGTTCATGAAATAACGAGCTTGAATTTTAAGCAAATGATTGCAAACCCCACAGAAATAAAGGGAGAATTCATTGCTGGGTATTCAGAACTATTTTCAGGACAATATAAGTATAAAAATCCTAATGATATCACAAACTATATAACAGCAAAGTCAGAAAAAAATTATTCTCTTGTGAAACTGGCAGAAAAATGGAGGGTGGGAAAAGAAGTGATAGATATACCAGGAGAGGCATCAGGTTCACTTTACTGGATTTAGTATAAATTTAGATCCCAAAGCTTTGTATGGCGCTGCTGTTTGCTGCAGAAATATATGGCTGTACAATTAAGAGTTCTGTGGGAGGTCTTTTCCTACTCTTCAGTGTGCCCTGGTCCTTACTCCCACTTCCAATCTGAAGATGTGGGGAAGAAGGCCAACTTCCTGGTGCTCTCAAGAGGTGCAAGAGGTTAACTGGGAGGCAGCTGCTAACTCCAGTGTTTAAAAGCACTGAGAATGGGAGAAAAAACATGGAATGGAGATTTCCTGCCCTGGTCTGTCCATTTTCTCAGATTCTTTGCAGAAGCATGGTTTTTAGACCAGCAGTTACTGCCTCTGGGTTTTTTGTTTTCCAGCCACAACTCTGGAACTGCTGATGAGCCAAGATCTTCCTAGCCGCTCCCAGTATTGCAATCTGTTGTTTATATTTGAAATAATTTTAATTGTCTAATTAGCATTTAATCACCTGAACCTTGGTCTTGTGTTCTGGGTTTTGAGGAGTTGTGTATATTCAGTTTTGCTCTCACTTTCCTTCTGGTCTTTCTTTTCCCTGTACGTAGGCTGAGAAAGTGTTCAAAATGTGCTGAAAACTTCTGTTTCCTTTTAAAACCATTTAAGTATCTTCAGCTACTAACTCGGTTTAAAATCTCTGTAATAATATTCTTTTTGAACACATCAAAATCAGATCTGAACTGAAGCAAGTCAGCTTATTAATGCAGTAATAATGTAATATTAGTGGTTTGGTCATGGTTAAATAATTAGTAGTTTTATTATAGTTGAAGGTAAAAGGGAAAGGCTGGGAGGAAGCATCTTTCCAAAGCCAAATGACAAGAATTAACAAGCTTTGGCTGTAGGAGGTTGCCTGAGGAAGGATAGCTCGCATAGAGCATGCCTATATTTACCAATTATATAATTCAGCCTAATAGTTCTGGTAACGTATTGAGTGTGCATCCCCTTGGGATAAAAATGATTCACATGCTGTTTCTTGGTTGTGGACAAATAAATATTAGAGAAAGAAAGACATCATAAACCCAAGAAAATGTTGTTTATTGAAATAATGTATTTTAGTTTTCTGGGTTTTTTTTTAACTGCTCGTGTTCCAGATTGTGCATTAAACCAGTAGTCAAACTGGTGGGACACAACAGTTTCCTCACCAATCAGTTACGTGAAGATGACTGTAGGGAAAGGTCCGGCAGTAGCTGGAGCCCATGATGGTCCTGGGAACCAGTTCCCATTTGCCCAGGTAACATGCTTAGAGGCTTAGGTCTCTATGACTTCTCCTTTATGTTCCTGAGTCTCACAGGGCTTCCAACAACACACAAAATAGAGGTTGCAAATACCAACTAAGAACTGAGTCCGTGGCCTGTCCCTCCTTCCCTCTCTCCCTCTCTCATTCCCTCCCTTTCTTCTGTCCTCCCTCCATTTGGGTCCCTCCTTTCGTTTGGTCTGGCACTGTAGAGGGAGAGCATTACCAACCTCAAGATCAAACTGACAGTTGCACATGGGATTTGGATATTATCGTATCTATGATGCCATGACCATTCTTTGACACACGAGTTATTTGCTATTATTAAAAAAATAAGACTATAAGGGTCTAAGAGCATGGGTTTCTAGTTGAGTGAGCTAGTGGAAGGTGGAAAAATAACAGTATATCTAGTGAAACATACTGAAAGCTGTCATGCAATAGTTAAGGCCAGTTATTTCACTACCTGTAATAGCAACTGCAGTCTGTAGTCATTATCTCAGCAGAATAACTCACTTGTTACTCAGTATAATTGGTTATCGGTCATAAACTTTACCATAAACTAGCACTCCAAAAGCATCTAGAAGAAAGATATCACCGAAAGTTGCTGAGCAACTTGCTATTAAATTCAAATAAACATTGAAAGCAAGAGAGGAATTATAAAATATGTTTACTAAATGGGAAAAAGAAGGCTGCTGATTAAAGGTTGTGACTATCAAACCTCATAAGCTTTTGTTAGGGACAGACTCTGTCATACTGGAGTGAATCAAATAAAGTAAAAAGAGTGACTGAATTAAAATCAGTGCAAGGATTTGATTCTCCAATATTCACCTGTTAGTACTACCATGACTGGGCCTGTTGGCTTGTTGTCTGGAATTCACTATTCCCATTTTGCAAGATGTAATTTTGAAAGTTTTGGAAAATAAAAAACTGAAATTTATATTACGCTCCAGAACATGTCTCAGATTCTACTGCTTACAATAATTTTAAAGAGACAGGATATCAGAATAAATTAGTCCCAGTTCTAAAAGCAGTAGGTGAAAATAAGAAGAGCAGAATACATTGCAGCATCCATCATGGACATCTGTATGCAGACCCAGAGCTACTACGTAGAATAATATACTGGCATCAAAATGGTGGTAGGAAGAAATGGTACTATTGTCTTTTTAGTGCTGATTTGAGACAGAGAAGGTTCCTTTAACACAGACAAATCATTAAAATTAATCTTTCAGTAGATTTAGTCTTAACACAGAAACTTGATCTTAACACAACATTTGGAACTTATTCATCTCTCATAATGATTTGGAGCTTAGTAGCAAGACATATTTTGTACAAATTTCACATTTCATTATACATTATTAAAGATAACTAGATTTTTTTCTCTTTAATGCTGGCAAAGCTTTCCCCTGCAGGACCCTTCACAAGCTCATGTTTGGCTTTTTTTATTTTAAGCTGCTGCATGAATGCTCATGTTCTCTCTGTCAAAGCAGAATTAAAGCATTGTCTCTAGCTTTGTACCTGTAGGCATTGTCTTAATCTGTAGGTCCACTGTGTCACACCCTTCCCAGTACCAGATACATGATGCAAACACTTCTATCCTGTGATGAATATTGATTCCAAAAGTGTCAGTATCTGATGGGCAGCCTAAGTTTGGTTTATGCCGAAATTTACGACAAGGTTTACGTCTGGGTTTGGCATACGAATTCAAAAGTAGACATTACAAGGTTTGAAATTCAATCACCATTTTGGGGCTGGAAGGGGAGGAGGGGAGCAGGAGCTGCAGAAATACACGAACAGAATTCCTATATATGTATTTCTGCTGAGAAAGCATATCATGCTTGACCACTCTGTAGGCCGTGTCTTTTCAAGCTCTTGCAGTTCTATCCACTTCTCATTTTTTCCTCCAAGCCTTTCAGCTTCTTCTGAAAACAGCTTTTTTTTCTGTACACAGCTAGTCCTGTGGTTAAATAACAATGAGCACCTTTCCTTTTGAGCCCAAGTATGTTTTGTTCCTGTGAATCTCTTGAGCATTTATATTCTGACACTATTATTTGATGCATTTGCCCTGCTCTTGGGAAAAGTCAATTTCACCAAATCCCTGTGAAGCTGTAAGAGGAAACTGGTTTTACTTGTTATGTTGCCTTTTTGCTTCTCCTCCTGCATGCTGTCCAGGTATGCACAAATGCTGACAGATTTTAAATGACTTCTTGATAGTCTATGTACATACTTATAGACATATTTGCACCACTTCCCTCTCAATTTAGTAAAAAAAGACTTAGAGAGAGCAGAATAATGACACAAGAACTGCAGAAATCAAACCAGAATATCCAACCTGTACATATTTTAAAGGCGTTTAGTATTCAATGAAGATTAAAATATCATATATCACATTTAAGTGTTATATAGCTTTCCTTCCTCATTTCCCTTCCCCCATGAAGTTGAGAAGCAGCTTATTAGAAAGGAAGCAACATGTGTAAAACTCAGTAATACAGTCAAATGTCAGTGCATGAGCTGGGTACAGAGAATAGCCCCGTGAGTATACTTACAAGTAAATTAAAATAAGAACATTGTGTGATTTTAACCAAAATGATTATTTTAGATGCCTGAGATCTGTGAATATTGCAATGGGAGGTAATACCGCTCCAAATTATGTCATCTTTCTTTCAGAATGTCCTGTTAATTATAGCAGCACCTGCTAGACTGCACTTACTGTTATGTCAGCATTTCAAATGAGTACGCTCTATTTAAATGAATTCTTTCATGGCTGAAAACTACAGCCTAATAGTACTTTAACTGTGTTTCCGACACAAATATTTTGGCTATCACTGATTGCTGAAGCAAAATACACACTTTTTACAAACTCATTGCCTTTAGGGCCAGAAGGGTCTTTTGGATCATACAGTCCAGTGTTGTAGTCTCTCACTGAAATATTCCCATGTCTAACCTGTAGCTTCTGGTCATACCTTGTAGGAAATATTTTAAAAGGCACAAGGAATTGAGCCAGAGAGCAACCTCACAGGTTACTCAGAAATAAAATAATTAATTGCTTAATTTGAAATGTTCATCTTGCTTCTGGTCTGAATGTGTCTGGGCTCAGCCATTAGATCTTGTAGTCTATTTACTTACCAACTTTTTTTTCCCACCTTTTTGTACATCCAGATTCAAACAAGTTATGTTTCACAAGGCAGATTTCCAGATATGAATTGTTGTTTTGATTCTCATATCCACCTCCCAGGCACATGCCCCCTTTTAAGTTTACTCTTAAAAGTTTAATGAAAAGTTAATAAACTCCAAATAAACGTTAATAAATTCTTAAGTTTATTCTTAGAAGATGTAGGTCAGACCTTGAGACAGCATCACAGAATCACAGAGTGACAGGGGTCGGAAGGGACCTCTGTGCATCATCTAGTCCAATCCCCCTACCAAAGCACACTCACTTAGCGTAGGTTGCACGGGACCTTGTCCAGGCAGGTCTTGAATATCTCCAGAGAAGGAGAATCCACAGCCTCTCTCGGCAGCCTGTTCCAGTGCTCCATTACCCTCAGAGTGAAGAAGTTCTTCCTCATGTTCAGACGGAACTTCCTGTGCTTCAGTTTGTGCCCGTTGCTCCTTGTCCTGTTGCTGGGTACCACTGAACAGAGTCTGACCCCATCCCTTTGACACCCACCCTGAAGATATTTATGGGCACTTATCAGGCCCCCTCTCAGCCTTCTCTTCTTCAGGCTGAACAAGCCCAGCTCCCCCTGCCTTTCCTCACAGGAGAGATGTTCCAGTCCCCTAATCATCTTTGCAGCCCTCCTCTGGACTCTCTCCAGGAGTTCCTCATGTTTGTTGACCCGGGGAGCCCAGAACTGGCTTCACTAGGGCAGAGCAGAGGGGGAGGAGAATGTCCCTTGACCTGCTGGCCACCCTCTTCTTAATGCACCCCATGATACTAGTATCACAGTAATGATCTAGCTCAGTGATTCTCAAACAGCTACAAAATTTGTTGTGAGCAATAACTAGGGGAAATCATATTTGTGGGTTCATTCGTTGTAGTCTCATGTGTTCGCCATTGCAACACTTCCTGAAAGAACCCATCCTTGTTGAACAACTGTATAAACCACCTTCTTAACTTTGTTCCACATTGTCTTTGCATATATCTAAAATTGTAGTTCTGAAAAAGATACACAGATTTTGGTAGCTGTTTAATCTTTAATAATTGGAAATTAAAAGAATTTATTGCTGCTTTTGAGGGGTGAGTACATTGCCTGATCTCTAATAAGATACGTGTTTATTGAATATTATCCCATCAATCCCTAATAGTTTTACCTTTCTCTGGCAAGCCTCCGATATTAATAAAGCAAAGACAAAATAATATAAGAATACATTTTCAGAATTTCACTTTAAGAAGCACCTCTTTATTCCAGAGCGCTGAAGAATCTGCAGAAGTTGCAAAGCAAGATGTGAAATGTTGTAAGTAATTGAATTTGTCATCCAAGTTTTGTCTTGAAATATCTTAAAGTAATATAAGGTGTGATACTATAATAAAAAGTATTATTCAAATTTTATTACATATCTGTGAAATAAAGTATTTCTTGAGACTCGAGGCTAATTCTTCTAATGTCTCAGAAAAAGATGTAGGTCTTCTGAAGCAGAAATTTTTAAGAAACCTTCTAGAACAACGCTGGATTACCATTGCAGTTTTAAAACTCTTATAGAACTTGTTTTGAACACACCAGATGATTGTCCAGTACTAGATCTACTTAGCTTGGCATCATAATTTAAGTTTGTGTCCCACTGATGTGTTTTGCTAGTGGGAAAATCACTGATCTCCAAATAAAGAAGTATTTTTTTTTCTTGCTTCATTCCATTTCTGAATGAATTTTCAGAATACGTTTTGTTTTTTCATGTCTTTTTTTTTTAATATGAATTTCCAAGGAAACTGGTGAATTTATGGACCCATGCAAACATGATAAACCAAAACACCTAAATGAGCAAAGTAGTGTTTTTTTGTTGTGGCTTTTTAACTTTGTCAGTCCTTAACTCCAGGACATTTTGTTTAGCACTTACTGAGGCTGATGCATAGGATTCTGTCTGCTGAATGAGGGAGTTTTCTGACAGATCGCTGGTGTGATACCGCTTTATATGCACTTTTTTCCCAAGAAATCTGTCTGCCATGTTATGGAATCTTTAGCCCTGTTTATCGTGTATGGAACTGGACAAGAGCCACCCCTGGGCACCTGTATATACTTGTTACTGCTTATAGGTACTTCTCAAGAGACGATCAAGTCTCATGTTATGACTAAATAAACACAAGGGAGGTCAGAATTTCTTAGTCATTAGCACTTCATTTGTATGAGAGTATACTTGAAGTTAAAGTTTTAGGGAGAAATGCTGTCTGGATGTGGCTGAATTTAAGACAATATGAGGCCATTTAGTTGTGTGGTTCAAGGATTTAGGAGTGTTATCTTCTGATCAAATAGTTAATTCATCGCACAGGCTTGTCCTGAGCACCCTCCCCCTTGAATAGCTCTTGAGCAGGGTCATTCCAGGGGCTTGGGTGGCAGCACTTTGCTACTGACTGCCGTTGCAGGGCTACCTGTGGTTTCTGACGTGTTGTTGAGTGGCTGAAGCAAATGTGGAGCGGGGCAGCTCACAGGTGCATGCACTCTGTTATGTAGGTGCAGTAAGTCTCACATTTTTGCCATGTGCTATACTTACTGTACCTGCTCAGTGCGGTCAGTCTGGCACCCCGCCAGAGATGTAACCCTGACCCTTGGGCTCCCATGGACCTGATCATAAGAAAAATCTGTCAGTTTAATAACCTTATACATCACGGCAGTTTCTAAAGGGTCAAGCAAAGAATGAATTCCCTTTTTTGTTAGAGGGTGTATAAACACAGACAGTTTTTCCCAAAGAGCTTGTTGTGGAAATAGACTGCTACAGGAAGGGATGAAGAATCACACAAAAAAATATTAGTCTGAGTAAGGACATGATAATTGATACAGAATGTAGTTAGGAAAGATAAGGTTTTATAGAAAAAAGTTTGAGGGGATCTAGTGAGAAGAAAGAATGGTAACATGACACAGATTTATATTTCTCAAAGTTTTTTTAAATTTCCCAGAATTCAAATATTGTAATTAAAGTTACCGTCAATGGACTATCTGTTTTAAGGGCATTTGTGAGGATTTCTTAGCCATTAATATACTTATTATTTCCATCAAATCTGCTGAGATTACTGAAATACTAACTTAATAATTTTCCACACATCTAGGCTGTATCACTTACCATCCAACTGGCAGTGCACCTCCTAATCAAAGTGTATCAGGCTCTGACACATTAAGCAAACCCCCAAAATCCCCTACTTTTCTTACTTTCTTGAGAAAAAGCCACATTTGTATATAAATACATAGTTTATATAGTATCTGTTTATGTAGTATCTGTATGTTATCTTTCTGTCCTCTCATAAGTTCAAAAGCACAGTGCTGAAATTTGTAAATTATTCAAAATTCCTTGTCACTTGATAGGAAACTGAGAGAAGTGCCAATGATAGTATTTCCGTCTTAGATAGTACACATATCTGTATTATTATTCCTTTATCTAACTAAGAATGAAGAAGCTCAGTATACTTAAATTGTTATAAAATATCTAAATTATTATAGTCTGTGCTAACAGGTGAGTAAAGAAAAGTGCACTAAAATAAAAGATTGTTTAAATCACTATGACTTCTTTGACTGTAAACCCTTTAACCTTTAACTTGGATAAAATGTGTATGCTGGAATCTCTAGTAATTAACCATTTTCTTGACTGGGAGGATTTATGTCACCTCAATTTCCTGTATTAACATTAAAACATGTAAGTACTGCAATGGTAATTTTAAATCACAGTGAAATACTTGTTGATGATTTTCTGTCCTTAAATTTCTGTTAATTGTTTCTATGAGCAATTTCAAACAACAATGGCATACTGCTGAGGCAGAAGGATGTAAAACTGTTTCTCATGTCAGACAGGATAATGGAAAAGTATCCAAAGGTCAAGAAGAGTGCTGGCTATATTAAGATAAAAAGGTAGCCATAACCTAAGCCATTACACAGGCATTCTCCAAGTGATGATAGAATATGCAACTTTGAGTGAGGCACAATCTGTAAGTCTTCAAAGGGCTGACATAATCATAAAGTTTAGATTTGGAAAGTACCCCAGGAGGTCACATAGTTCTTAACTCTACTCTGAAAAAAGCTACTTGCTTGGAAATCCTCTGCAGAGATTATGATCTTAACCGTTCTTAAAACAGATATAAATAAGGACGTAATAACATTTTATCATTATTAGATACTGTGTATAGAGAGTAGTAATTGGAATATCCTGTTGTTGCCTAGCTTGCTGCTTCTCTCTGTATCTCATAGGAAAAAGGCAAGAGGTGCCTACAAGGGCACTAATAACCTGCGAAGGAAAAGAAAGGTAATAACTAAATAAGTCTTTCCTAATCTAAGCATGTTTCTGCTTTTAAGAGTCAGAAAAGGCTGTGGACTAGGGCCAGGGACTCTATGTTGAATTTTTTCATCATATACTGATATTTGTTTAATTCCTTAATCCTTTACTCAGTTTCTTGTAGAAAGATCAATTTTCTTTCCTAGTCATTTTCTCTGCCATAGCCTTTTCCTGGTGATCATCCAATTCCAAGCTTATTTCCTAAATCATCCAGTTAAATATTTCAGGGGATTTTCTTCTTGATAAAGCCAATGAGATGTGGACTAGTTTGTGGAGGCAGTTTTCTTTATAATCTAGAATTTTGGCTGTTGTCTGAATAGGCATGTGTAGATCATAGTGAAATTTGTTATTCATATAGTTATTTTAACAATTGGGAGCTAAAAAAAAAAATTAGTTTTTCTTTCAAGCCATTTAAAGTGAAAGAGAGGAAATCCATCGTATCCAAAACTGTAAAATCTATATATTGCATCTTTAGGTTGTGGCATTATGTGGCAACAATTCCAACGTTGCAAAACCCGAGACCTACTGTTATGGGCTTGCATCGCAAGGTTTTGGTAGTAGGGGGGCTACAGGGGTGGCTTCTGTGAGAAGCTGCGAGAAGCTTCCCCCATGTCTGATAAAGCCAGTGCCAGCCAGCTCTAAGATGGACCCACCACTGGCCAAGGCCAAGCCAATCAGCGACGGTGGTAGTGCCTCTGGGATAACACAGTTAAGAAGGGGAAGAAAAGACTTGGCAGTGAAATGGCTGGGTAGAGAGAGGAGGGAGACGATGTGAGAGAAACAACTCTGCAGACACCAAGGTCAATGAAGAAGGAGGGGGGAGGAGGTGCTTGAGACACCAGAGCAGAGAGCCTACCCTTGCAACTCGTGATGAAGACCACGGTGAAGCAGTCCATGGATGTCCATGGTGGAGCAGATATCCGCCTGTAGCCTGTGGAAGTGACCCCACACCAGAGCAGGTGGATGCCTGAAGAAGGTTGTGACCCCGTGGGGAGCCCGCGCTGGAGCAGGCTCCTGCCAGGACCTGCAGACCTGTGGAGAGAGAAGCCCACTCCAGAGCAGGTTTGCTGGCAGGGCTTGTGACCCCGTGGAGGACCCACGCTGGAGCAGCCTGTTCCTGAAGGACTGCATCCCGTGGGAAGGACCCATGCTGGGGAAGTTCGTGAAGAGCTGCAGCCTGTGGGAAGGACTCACATTGGAGAAGTTTGTGGAGAACTGTCTACAATGAGAGGGACCTCACTCTGGAGCAAGAGAAGAGTGTGAGGAGTCTTCCCCCCGAGGAAGAAGGAGCGGCAGAGAGAATGAGTGATGAACTGACCGTAACCCCCATTCCCTGTCCCCCTGCGCCTCTCGGGGTGGGGGGGGAGAAGGTAGAGAAACGGGAGTGAAGCTGAGCCCAGGAAGAAAGGAAGGGTGGAGGGAAGGTGTTTTTAAGATCTGGATTTATTTCTCGCTATCCTACTCTGAATTGATTAGTGACGAATTAAACTCCCTTTTCTCCCCAAATTCAGTCTGTTTTGTCTGTGACAGTAATTGTTGAGTGATCTCTCCCTGTCCTTGTCTCGACCCTCGAGCCTTTCATCCTATTTCCTCTCCCCTGTCCAGTTGAGGAGGGGGAGTGAAGGAGTGGTTTTGGTGGGCACCTGGCATGTATCCAGGCCAAATGAAAACACCTACTCAGAATGTCTCACTCTGATCCACAAAAGGTATGACATAGTCCACTTGCCTGTCCAGGTGAAGAAAGAGGTTGAGATTCTTAAAGATGGTAAGCACTTACTGATTTTCTTATTAATTAGTTCAGGAAGGGGAACAAATCCCACAGGGCTATTTTATTGTGTAATGATTGTGTTTGGTATGCAAGAGAACGATGGGATTGGAACATAACAGACTGGACACCATGTGCTGGAAATGACCTCCACTGGAAAATATTTAACCTTGGTAAGTACTTCATCTGAGACCTATATTCAGTCATTTCATTCAGACTGTTGAAGTTATAATCCTGCACTGAATTATTTACATATCCTCAGCATAACCAGTGTTCAGTGCTCAGCTCTCTTGCCTGATTTAAGCGGGAGATGTGAGGAAGATGGTGAGGACCATTGTACAGCTGGTAGAGAGATTTCCAGAGTGTAGTTTGCTTACCTTTTGTTTCAGCTGATACCAGGTTGCAGGAAGAGGGGAGGAAGGTGGTAGGGCCTCTGATACCCCAGACCAAGATGACATCTTTGACTAGTCCAGGTCAAAGAAACGGATCCTCTTGCTATATTCAATTACATATAACCCCACCAGCATTTCCCCACTCCCAAGACCTCTTTCTTTTTTTCTCCCTTCTTTTCTGTCTTTCTTCCAGCCTTCTTTATTTTAGAAGTGCAGTTACCTGGCCAAAACTTTCTCATGTTATTAGAAACTGACAGCCAAAAAGGCAACTGGCTAGCAAAACTTCAGCAGGCTGACATTACAAAAACTGGCAAAGTTCTAATTAACTCCTATGACTGTGTGCTGTGCCTGTATTTCTTCCAGACATTGTAATGAGAGAGAGCGTCAGGATCAAGGACAGGTTTTCGTATTTGATTATTTCGTTTAACTTCTTCCCTGCTTTGTGTGAAAAGTAGAATAAGACTTAAGCAGCAGTAGAAGTTACAATAGCACCCTTTCACCACATTTTTGCCTTTTCTCACAAAGTGGCACATTTATATCACTTCTAAAAATCTGAACACTTTTCAAACAAAAATCATTACATGTGAATAAAGTACAAACATTCTGTGCCTTGTTTAACAGTTCACTATTATATAGTGATAGGACCATATTATAACTTTGTGCTGACCTATTTTATCATGATTACTATAACAAACATTGTTGAAGTTGTAGTACACATTTTAAGAGAAGATTTTGAAGTGAGTTTACATCCTTACAAAACCACTACTTTTTCAGGTAACTCTTGAGCTTTACACTGCAAAAGAGTATTCTAGAGGAGATGTTTAGGATGTTTCTTCCAGTTTTATGTTCTTCACTACTCATTTGCTGTGGGCCAATATCAGAGATGGATGTAGCAAGATGGATCTTTATCAATGCAGTATGGCTTCCCTTATTTATCTTCAGAAGTTCTGGATTTTTTTATTTTCTTAACTATTAAACTTTCTATATTTCATAACCCCTCTCCACCTTCCCCAAACTTGTAAAGAGTGACATGCTTGTTCTTCAAGAAAATAAATCCTGAGAAACAAGCAAATTAACTTACACCAAATTATGCGGTACTTCAGCTAATCTGCTTCTGCATACAGTTTACATTTTTCTGGAGTTAACTACCTCTGTCCCTACTTGCAGTACTTACTATGCTTCAAAATTTTGTATTATAAACATAATCTACATGTACTCAGAAATTTTCAGTACTAATTTGACTTAAAAAGGATTATAAGCTTCTAGATAACTTCTAAAATTGAAAGTACTTTAAACATTAACATTTTTCATCAACAGAACTTTGTTTTTATAATTTCCACATGAAATAAAACTTCTTTACAGGAAGTGATTACCTGCAATTTCTACTAGATTTCATTTTTTAAATGTTTGGTTTTCTCTTTTTCAATTAGATTTCCACTTGCAAAACATCCCTCAAGAATAAAGGATTTTTATTTTGTCATCCTACTTCTAGGCTGTGAAATCTAAAGCAAATAAACCAAATCATAATGTTTCTCCTAAAGATATTTCTTTTTTCTGGTTCCTCATTTAAAAATAACTTTTCCCATTAGTTAACTAGAAGTAATTTCTATACTGTAATGTCATTGTGTTTCAAATAATTATCCAAAAGGACTGATAACAGAGTGCATGAAATTTTCTTTTTAAAGAGCTTCACCTTTACAGCTTTCGCTTACTTAGAAGCAAACAGCAAAATCTTCGTTATTATATTAACAAAAATAAATAAAACAACAAAGCTATATGTACTGACATTTATAGCCATATTAATTTATTTTCATATTAAAAAAACAGAAAAATATGTTTTATTTTGAAGCAGAATAATAGAATAGAAAGTAGTCAATTCACTATTGCAATGCATGTTAGAAGGGAGTAGGTAGGTGCCACTTCTATTATGAGAAGTAGGAGATCATGCAGTGCCAATTTCCCAAACAACTGAAACTTCCCCCACCTCAACTTTACTACGTAAGTTGAAAGCCATGCCTTTGTTAATCTTCATTAGACAGGTAACAATAGTAATATCTAATTATCACCTTTATTTTCAACTTAAATATTCACATTGTTTCACCATTGACAAGTTCTGTTTTTGAGTTACTGAAGTATGAATGTCAATAGATTCAGGAAGTTTTTCTCTGTGGCTTTTAGGATACTCATTCCTTATCATCTCTTCAGGAGGGAACAGATGGCTTCAGAAATTCCCCTGGACTGGAGTCAGCTTGTCGTGAATAACACTGTGATTTCACTAAGACTTACTCCCATGCTTAAAGGCACTGAGATCATCATGGCAACTGATGCATTTGAAATTCAACATACGAACAAACATTTGCAGCAGTAAACTCTTAAACCAAGACAGAATGCTGAAACCAATGGAGAATGGAGGATGAGATTTGTGTTCTCATTTTTTTTCAAGAAAGTTAATAAACAATCTTTTCTTCTCCAAATTAATAACTACACAAAGAACAATTCCATTATTGGTCTCCCTGTGTTTCTTTGCATGGAGTACCTTCATCATGTCCATGTTACATACTCGTAAATCATGTAAATTGCTTATTCTGATAATATATGCAGCTTTGCAAACTCATTTTGGAATAACAGTTTACAAAACAAAACAAAAAAAATGAAAAACCCTAATGCTGTTTGTTTGAAATTGGCTGTTGAATGCTTGAGAGCATTTTGTAACCACAAAAAATTACAATAATACTCACCAGGGAGAGTTTATGAAAGGTGATCATGTAAGATAATTTTTACACAGGGAAACACTGAAAGGAGTTTATAAAAAGAGCAACAGACCGCAATATGTAATTCTTATAAGCAATAATAAATTGCCCATATAGAATTAATGATCTCCAGACATTTCTTTTAAAAGACTTGAAAAGAACTAATTAATGTAGCACATTTCAAGCTAAGCAAATTGCAATGATAAATGGGATTACTGGAAGCTATAAATGCAATTCGTAACTGAAGGAAAAGATCAAAACATCACTCAGAACATTAAGGAATGCAATTAAGCAAAACATTTGGAAGTACTTAATTACATCTGCAGAGGATAGTTAAGTGAGATCTGGTGCCTTGCGTTCATAGCAATATCAAACCTTTAGAACACTGCCTAAGCATGAAGTAAGTAGATTTGCTGTCAGGAGAATATCTGATTTGACAAGCAAGAAAAAAATTCCTTTATTGATAAATTGTGCAAAGGTCTCAAACATAAATAGATTCTTAGTAATGATAGAATCCGAATTACAGGAAGAAAAGACAGGTAGGTAATAAGTACATAGTTTCTTGTTGGTCCCAATGTCTTTTTCTAGAATGAATGTATGCCAAAATTAAAAAAATATGCAAGAAAATGGGATGTACTCTAAATCAACTGGAGCTTATTTCCACATATTGCAAAACTATATGATCCTAATTAAGCAAATCCTTACAAACTTGTATGCTTCCATCAATTTCACTTCCCTTGTTATGACATTACCACTTGGAGTTTGAACCTAGGACACTGATCTCACAGATGAAACTCCTAAACGCAGGTGTTAAATCACGCACTGTCTCTTTCATAGAAAAGTGAAAGCTATTTTTGTGAAAGCACCAGGGAATGAACAAGCCTCAGGGATGATCAGTGTGGACTGGCTCATGTTCATGCTGTTTAGGACAAGGAACCTCGGGAGCGAAAGGGCAGTGTTAAGTGTGCATATCAACCTGGAGAGCTGTGGAGATTTTTTGCATCTCTGCTGCTTTTGAACGGTGAGCCTTGGAGACATCCATTAGTTCAACGACATATATATTTCCTCCTATAAGAAGGTATTTTGATCTCTCTGTAGAGGAGTTCAGGAGTGAAGTAGCAAGTATCTGAAAGATGAAGCAAGCTCACAATGTAGCTAGATTCTCCTTACCTTCCTTAAGTATATTCCTAATGAATAGGCTAGCTATAGGACCTTGTTCCCTGCTCTACTTATCCTCTTGTTCTGTTTTCTGGTAGTTGTTATCATTTCAACAATGAGACACTTCTGGCTGAGTGTTCATGCTTGGGGAAGTCATGACTCAGGTATTGCCAGACATCTCTAAAATCACAAGTCTAGATTCACCACTTAGAAACTGGGATTGTCAAATACAAGGACCAAAACCAATGAGCTGTGTCCTTTCAACTTTCTAAAATAGTAAAGTTTCATTTAAAAATGTTGCCTTTTCAAAACTTTGCTAACATATTTTGAATATCAAATATATATCTGTGTATTCTATAGCTGCCTTCTGGTTACTAATGGTATGGGTGGAATATCATTGAATGACAAACAAAATCACAAAAAAAGGTGTTGCCCCCTTTCCTTGCAACCCAAAAATTTGTTTATAATTTTTTTTTATTGCAATACCAAGCAAGTTGGGCAGTTACTAGTGAGTGTTTTTATATGTGGTGTTTATATCTCCATAGCTTTCAGTGCACAGTTATTTGATGTCTTTTGTTGAATATCTAGCATAATTGCTTTTATGGGCCTTTTCCATTGATCACATGGATAACATTACTATTTGAAGTGTTGGTGTTAGGACAAAGAACTGCTGAATAAGTGATGAAGTCTTTGTTTAATGTATTATATAAATGTGTTTCTATTTAATTTTAATTATTCGTGGAAATTGTGACCTGTGCTTATATTGCAATTTGTACTCTGCTGCAAATGCTAAAATTAAATAATTGAAATAAAAGAGAAACTAATTGACAAATAGGGATATCTCAGAAATACAGCTGGTGAAATAGCATTGTAAAACTAAAGAATATTTAAAAGAAGAAAAAATATTACAGTAAACATCAAAGATTATATGAATAGAAGAAACTTATTTTTAAGTTGAGAATATTAATGTTTGATTGAAATTGTTCAGGGTGGGAAAAATGTTTCTGTATTTCTTATCTGTATACATGTAGGTTTTTCCTGCTCTCACCTCAAAGATAACTTCCACAGGAGGAGTTTGTTAGGAATTACTAAAGTTATGTAAAAAGTGACTATTATTGTAATACAATGATTTAGTGAGGAGTATGAATGAGATTTTGTTATCCAAAAACGAAAGGAGAAGGCAGCTTGGTTTTCTTCTGTTTTTCTGAAAAGCCTGTTTTGCTGACCAAGTGTACAGTCCTTCTTTGCAACTATGTGACTAACCGTTGGATGCCATGTAAATAGATGTTAATGCTCTGATCCATGTTTTTGAGACCTTTTCAAGCCTGCTGACTGCTTTGATCTTAGATTTCTCAGATCACTTCTCACTGTAGCAGCCTCTTAGGGAAGAGGGCTTAAGATGTTGCCACACATTGCCTGTTTTTTCTCTTATGCTTCAGTGTGTCAGCTGCACTGTACTGGATAACTGATCTGGAGCATACAGAACTAAAAGACCATACTATATTCTGGGTCATTTTTAAGCCTGTCCAATTCCCCTCTCTAGTTTGAAACATGGCAGTCAAGTTTCAGGTTTGTAGGGAGGGGAGAGAAACAGCAGTGCTTTACAACATCTTCCTTGACTGATGCTGGACAGTGGGCTTTCAGAGGCTTTGCAGCTCTGTGGTTGTCATCAAGTTCTCCTTTACAGGAAAACTTGTGATAAGAAGCTCGTGTATCAGTACTGATGCTTAGAGAAACTTCTCTAGATAGCTACAGAGCTAGATACAGGATTCTACATCAGTAGCAATGAAAGAGTGATTTTTACTAAACACCCCCCCCCCCCC
>Ga0065711_1009422_pt1 | contig 18584 bp, 12 predicted proteins | sample Hoacrofraction12_FD_59098 | JGI IMG/M metagenome (GOLD analysis project Ga0065711, IMG submission 59098) | Hoatzin crop microbial communities from Cojedes, Venezuela - Epithelial fraction 12 v2 (version 2) | ecosystem: Host-associated > Birds > Digestive system > Esophagus > Crop | place...
GGGGGGGGAGGAAAAAAAGGCAAGTCATATGGGGACAAAGCCCCAGGTCTGTTGAAATGGATGCTCGTGGTCTACAGTTAGAGCAGTACTGAATTCCCAGAGGTTCAGCTGCTGCACCAAAATTGTAGTATCCCTCAGCCAGCTCGGTAACATCTTCTTTCTCCTAGAAATGGATGTCCTTTAACTAATTCTAGGCAGACTGCCAGTCACCTTTAAGACAAGTGTCATTATACACAGCTGCTGTAAATACTCCATAACTAACTGTTAGGATGGCTTTCCAATTCAAATATTATTTTCCACACTCATTTCTTTTAAAGGAAGTAAAGCACCTGAATTTCTTACATCTGGAATCCATGCTAGAGCAGAATTTTTTAAGGTTCCTATAAGCACGGGGAGTTTAAAAAAAATTATTACAGACAGGACTCTTATTAGGAAACATCTTCAAAACAATTCTAGAGAAATTTCTTAACACTCCTTTTTTGGCACACACCTCCTTGCTTGACTAATCTTCAAACGACAAATTGGTTTAATTTCATTGGCCTTGTATCTGAAAAACTATTGCTAGACTTTCAGAATGAATGAGCTAGTAAGAGAATTACAAGGACATAACCCATGCCATAACGTGGCAAGGAATAAGTTAGGATGCCCTCATTAAATCCATGATTTTGGAAAGTGTTCCTGTTAAGGACAGTATCTGAAGCACATGTTTCAAACGGAAGCAAATTATAAAGTTCTAAAAGGTTATCACTTCAAAGAGATTTAGAACTCTATGTCCCTGTTTCGACAACAGGACTTTACTTGAATACCAATCACAGGTGCAGACAGAAAACACAGAACATTCCAAAGCCCAAGATGTTTAAAATATTAATAAACAAAATATAATGCTGTCTTTAACTCCTGTGATAATTCACACTTTGTTTTAAGAATTATTTGTAAATATGCATGAACATCAGCAGCTTTGGACTTAGCAATTAGATATCAGCCACAAGTACCTGTACAACTCTGAAAAGAACGACACTGACCCTCTAAATGGTCCTTGTTGGGCATTTCACCATTTAATCCTTTTCCTGCTGATGAATGCACGCCTGCTTTCTCTTGTCAGATAGCAAAAGCAAGATGTTCCAAAACATGTCATTTCACTCGGGCTGTGGCAAATAGTCAAAGATTACATCACTTCATTCCGGTACAAATTTGCAACTGAAAACTATTACACTCAACGATTGTATTAATGTAAAAGAAAATGCAAATGGATTGTTTTGTAAATTGAAACGCTGCACACCAGTTGTGGAAGTTCTGGGAACAGAGAGAATAAACATTCCCTTCTCAAAAAAACCCCAACAACAAAACAAACCCCTCGGGAGATGCTTACACATAGGATTAGCTAGATCTTAACTTCAAAGTTCACCATGACTGTGTTGAAACACATGATTCTAGGAGCCGTAGGATTAATTAAGAGGAAATCAGCAGCAGCTAAATGGTGTTTGTTAGAAAATAAAATTGCACAATGCCTACAATCTCGCACTAGAAGCCACATAGAGTTAATCTGTTTTGAAATGTTAACTACCCAGACTGAGTTTGAAAAAAGGTGTTTAGACCCATACTTCTTAAATCTGAAGCTTACAGATAATTAATTGTCACATGAGGCTGAGTAAAACTTTCAAAACTTCCCCTTCTATCTCTGGCAACATTCAAAAGACAAGTTCAAAATGAATACTAGGGAAAACAAGGGGTTGCAAGAAGACTAATAAATTTAAGATTCTTGCTCACACACGAACCAGTTGGCAAAACTAGCTCTTCTCATCCCATTCTACTCCTAACATATAAGAACCCAAAGTTTAGGGTGCAAAAGAGCACTTAACTGCATACCACCAAAAATCCAGTGTTGTTTATTTGTTTATAGTATTAGCTTTGAGCTAACACCAACAAGGCAAAGTACAGTGTGCTCGAAGGAAACAAGGTGCTTAAGCTTCCCTAAACCAAACAAACCAGAAAGATCAAAATGAAAACTATACAGAGTTCAGCTGTTCCATGCCATGATCTTCTTGGGTTGGCTGTGATTGTATTTTGCACCAAGGAGTAATCCAAAAGATAAATAAGCTACATTTTCTGCCATATTTTATACCCACATCATAATAATTTCTGCAATAGAGTAATTGTTATGTGATTTCAGTGCCTTCTTCCCTCAACTAAATTAAAAAAAAAAAAACAAACAAAAAAAAAACAACAAAAAACTTTACCCTGCAAAATGAACCAACAGCTTATCCATGGAGAAAGCTACACAGTATTTAAGAACCAGTAGACATCATCCAACATCTGTTACACACAGACTATGCTCAAATTACGGTATTCCTGTCCTTAGCAATACCAGAACAGTCCTTGGAGTAGTGTTTTTGCTGAATAGCCAGTTCCTGGGCTCCCTGATTACATGTGAATTCTACTTTTATAGCCTCAATTACTGTAGTGGGAAGACTAAAGATCATGAATTGAAACAGATTTGCTTGTTTGTCCTATTGTTTTCTTACTCAGTACTTCCTCATAGCTTTTGAGGACATGATTTATGTTTAATGAATAGCCGAGCCTGGCAAAACTGACGCCACTTGAGGAGAACAGAATCCAAGGAGAATCACCCCTGAAGCTAAATCAGCGTGTCTGAGTCAGGCACAGGGGAAAGGCTCCAAGGTTATGTAAAAAGAGAAGTGACAGTTTACTGCCCAGTTGTATTTACGCAGCATTTGGTATACTTCTTTAAGACAGAAAATGAAGCATTTTCAACGACTTTGAAAAACCCTGAACTACTGCAATTGGCAAGTTTAATACCTGAATGAAAACCATTTACTTGAGTCACTTAATCACATCCAGCATTGTCATGCACTTCCCTTCTGGTTTGCACCATACAGGAATTATTACCTACTGGCATTTGGAAGAAATGCAAAGCAGTTTTGACAGCCTGAATCTATCCATTTAACTAACAGGTAGGGCAGTACACCCTCTTCACTGAGGTTTCGAATTATTCTGGGTCATAAAAACAAGCTGACTGCCTGACTTCACAATTATGAGATTTAATAAGACAGTAGACTCTAATAAAGAAAACCAAAGAAAGTTTTGCCTTCAGACTTTGCCACATTATGTTTCTGCAGTTCGTCGCACTTGCAGCATGCAGACTGACTCCACTTCGTAGTAGAAGGCCACGGAAATGCAGATTGCTGGTCTAATAATGCTTCATGGTTTGGGTTTTTGCTGTTGCTTAGCAGCTATGAAAACAATCCACTTGACAAGGTCAGAATTCACGACCAAAAATTGTGGCGAGCAGAGCAAAAGTTACATATACAGCCCTATCTTTTGACGTATGAGCTAAGGGCCAAGAAAGAACATTGCGATAGTCATGACATTAAAGTTAGAAATATTCTATTCTCTAGTAGGAAATCAGAACAAACATTGATACTTGTTTGTTTCCCTAAAACATCCTCCACTGCTGCACAAAAGAAGATTTCCGTAGCCTGGTTATTAAGTTCTCTGCAACTGTAGTTTCCTTAAACACCTTTTTTAACCACATGAATTGAAGTAAACCAAAAATCTTCAGTCACCATAAACTAATGTAGACCATTCATTCTGCTCAACTCTCACTGTGGATCTCATCTATTACTCCTAAAAATCATAACGAAACATTACATGACATCATCCAGGTTATTCCAACACCAAAGTGAAAGACAGACTCTGCACTGGCATAGAGAAAAGATGCGAGACGTCAGCATCCTGTGACACGGGCATTAAGCTCTCAGATCACAAAGAAAGTGAGCATTCAATGTCCAACACCACAGACGCAGGCTTTGCTAGGAGGCAGAGGTACCATTATGAACAGTGCTCCAAATATGGTGCTGACTGTACGCTTATTATATATATAAAGTCCATGCTGACTCATGTAATAACTAGCTTGTAACCAGCTTAACTACAAGATTGAGAGACATTGTTGTGTTTCTGATGGCTCTCAGATGTCCACATGGTGCTGCTGCTAATCACCCAGCGACCAGGTTTGTTTTAAACATTTTCAGGTTCCAAAGAACATCTGTGCAATGTGATACTCCCTGATGATAAAGTGTTAGCCATATGCTGCACTCCCTCTCCTTCTCCCCAGGACACAAGTGATTTTACTTCTACTCTACATGAGAAGAGTATGTTATGGCATAACAACAGTCTCTTTTTTCCTTATGGTCTAGGATGGCAAGCACATCGAGAGAGAGATATTACTGGGGCTCTTCTGCAGAGGCAATTTCAGGAGAGGAGCAACTGAGTTACAGCCTGAGGTTTAGATGAGTCTGTTTTCAATAACTCATTGGAAAGAGAGAGAAGGACTGGGATCATATTAACAGCATCCCTTTGGTATAAGGGGCCCAGGAACAGGTCTTTTTACCTGTACTATACAGACAAAGGTCTTTCAGTAAACTGTATCCACATCCTAGCTTGAGAGCCTCGAATCTTTCAAATAAAAGCCAGTCCAAAGTCTAAGCACAGACTGGAACTCCAAACAGCCCAAGCCAACAAGTCACACATTACAAGACAAACAGAAACAAGAAATCCACATAATGTTACAACTCATTCCAAAGCTACCTGCCCACCATTTGTTACTGCAAACCCTGCTGGGATTTACCAACTGGACTGCTCAGAGGTTTGAAGAAACAAAAGATCATATCCAAGGACCTAAAAAGAGAACTACAAAGCCCCCAACAGATTTTATGCATTTGTTTTCATAACAATGACCCCCCCCAGCTCCTAGGTCAAATTGTGACTGCATGCTATTGCACTCCTACTTCAGCTGCTGTCGCTCTGTATTTTTTAAGTTCATTTCTTAAATGCTCTTGCATAATGTAGGGGGTTTTGTAGGAAAAATTTCTTTAGTGAAAGAGTGGTCAGGCATTTGGAACAGGCTACTCAGGGATGTGGTGGAGTCACCGTCCCTGGAGGTGTTCAAAAAATGTGTAGACATGGCACTTCAGGACATGGTTTAGCAGGCATGGTGGTGTTGGGTTGACAGTTGGACTACATGATCTTGGAGGTCTTTTCCAACCTTAATGATTCTATTCTGTTCTATTTACTGCAAGACCCTTGCTGGATGTCAGACCGGATACAGCACCAAGATATTACAGCCCCCAGGATCCAGACCACACTGCAGAAGAGCTTGATTTTTTGTGGTTGAACCTCCTAGTCTCCACCTAAAGGCTGATGACATGTGGATCAATACAAAACAACTAAGATCTGCATTTTGCCCCCCATCCCCTCTGTTCTCATGCCTCGCAGTGTGGAAACCCCCCAGTCAGCAGCAAGCTCTTGGCTCAGGCTGCAGGGGAAAGCTGCAAAGCTGCTTTTGGGCTAGCACTGGCCCTGGGGTTTGAGGAGACGCATCAGGATGGCACTGCACTGAGGTAGCACACACGGGAGCCAGCACGCCTGTGCGGCACGGGTTATCTGAAAGCCGAGTAACGCGTTCTTCTGAGGGGTGCTTCTTTGTGCTACTTGTATTGCTCCCGTAATACCAAAGCTCACAAGAAAAAAGACATTTCTCAGCCAAGTTCTCACTGCCGAAGCCTAAATCATACATGCGGAGGCCCCAGTGAAGATCGCCAGAAGAAATCTAACCTCTCGGTGCCGATTTGCTTCCCTCGCTCTCTATTTAGACAGCTCAGGTGCAGACACTTGCTCCCCAGTTGCTGCTTCTGCTGCTGGATTGAAAGCACAAATATGAATGTACACATCCTCCTCTCACGAGTAATGTGATTTAAGTTTACATGAGAAATATTTGTCAGGAACATATTCTCTCTGAAATATATTCTGAAGATATTCCACATGTAAATTATTTCCTTTTCTCAGATTTGCCCCCTCAGAGATCTAGACTAGGTCCTAACTATCCCCTTGTGAAAATTTATCCAGCAGAGGCAGACACATTCTTACCAAAATTCTTTCCAGTAAAACTGCTGCAGTGAATGTAGATGCTTAAACTTAAGCTGTAACAGACATATTAAATCCTGAGAGAAAAAAAACTTTGTTCACATCTAGCAACAACTTCCCGGACAAAATGATAGAGGAAATTTCCTAAAAATACAATTATTCTGTTGAAATGAAAATCAGGGTTTGGTGGGGGACGAATAGGAAAAGCAAGCATGTATTTCATTTGACATTAGGACATTCATTGCTAAATACAGATATAATTTACCACATATAAGATCAATGGCAACGTTTGTAATTACAGTCATGGTTTGGAGGGAAGTGTTGCTATAGCAATACCAACCACAGGAAGGAAATCCACATCTACTCAGAACATTATTTCTACATATCATTATTTTTTACGGCATAGCACTCTTGCAGAAAAGGGTGCAGTAAAAAAAAAAAATCAATAGCAATGCCTATTTTATCACATAGGCGTAGTTTGGAAAAGTATTGCACAGAAACACACTGAACAAGGAAATGAAAGAGCATGACCGCACGTTAAGTAAGGTTCTGTTTGTTTTAGTTACTTGATTGTTGTTCCTTGAACCAGCTTACATCAGCTAAAGTCAAGAGTAAGTCCAGGCTTTCCCAAACAGACTTCTCTTGGCTTCAGAATATAAAATGTTTTAGGTTGGGGGTATTTTTCCCTCTCCTGTTCTCTACCTAATCATGAGTAACCTACATGAGATCCGATACCCCTCAACTGGTTTGACTCCCAACAACTGGTTTGACTCCCAACAACTGGTTTGACTCCCAACAATCTCAGGTCTGCAGGGTTTCTTGGCTCCAGCGTTAAGTTAAAGAAATAAAACTGGTTCAAGACTGGAATCAGCCCTGATGTGATAGGGCCACATTTGCACAGCCCTACCCCTTACGTAGCTGGCATTGGTGTTAATCTGGGAGTCAGACAAGCCGCAAAGGATGACCAAGATACAACTGCAATACCTTTTCGTGGCCAGCCCCAAGGGAGAGCTGGTGCCCATGGCACACTGAGATGTTCCCACCTACAGGCTTCTGGCAATGGGACTTTGGCTGTGGGTTTGGGGAACCGGGACTTCGGGTGTTTCTTTCTTCTCCACTCCTACCTTGGATTACTAATAAAACCATGCACCAAATTATCCTGTAGTTCTGAAGAGTAAAATATCCTTTGTTTTCTTAATTGTGTTCTCCTAGGCAATCTTTGCTTTTGTACAAAATCATACTTGGAACAGAGATTTATCATGCCTCTTGCTCCGTGGGCCACATTGCAAGACGTCATCTCTTGCCCACACGCTCAACTCCACACCGCTTGGACTCTGACAACACAGTATTTATCCTCACCTCACCCTTACAGAATAGAAAAGTGCTCTACCCCCTAACCTTAATGAGAGCCATCTAGTAAAAAAATACTTCTCGCAAGCAGCCAGTGATATTGGAAAGAAGAGAACCCAACTCTTCAGAGCACTAGGCCTCTAAATACTGATTAAGGGAGAAGAAGAAGAGAAAACTGAGAAATANCCACAGCACAAAGAGAAAACTTTTGACCATACCCTTAACAGTATCTCCAAAATAACTGAAGGAATGAAGAAAAACAGTAACTCACCGTTCTGACACATGACCTTATACTTGCTTAACAGAACTAAAATTACTAGGTTTCATTTGGATTCTGCTAGGATGTGGTTCCTCAAGGGAAGCAGGGAGACCCAGTAAGACCCTGTAAGACTCCTCTTCGTTGACATTAGAGATCTCACTGCTGTCTTGACAAACCTGCGAGGTTACCTTCCTAAAAGCTCATTGCAAGACTGCTACCTACCTGTTCCTCTGAATTCACCAGGGACCTATGATCTGCTGCAGACTTGTCACTACTTGCTTCTGAGTCGAGAAACAAGGGGACCCAAATGCTCCCTAAGGCACTGCTTCCAGAGGTCTTCAGCCAAATCCCACTGTGCTGTGGCCAACCCTCAGGGCTAAGTTCCAACAAGAGAAGGCAAGCCATTTCCACCACATGCAGTTTTTAGGCACTACTCCCTATGCTATGTGTTAATACAACACATTTGTACGGTGTTAAACTCGTATTCATTGTTGACAGCAACGCGGGAAACACACGTGCAGAGCACTGTCTTGCTCTTCGTCATTTAGCACATGGCACTCCAGCAGACCTCTAAATCCGTGACTTGAAATCTACCACATTTGCCTAGTTTCCACATACCCTTGCACCACGGATTCTCATTCCTGGCCTTTGCTGTGCTCCCTTTGCTTTCAAGTACTAATACCACAATATTGCAAGGAAAATGCACATCTCCAATGAGCACATGAGTAAACACAAAGTATAGATGCAAGAGACTTACTGTACCAACAAAATCAATCTGTTCTGGCAGAAAACATTCTCAGGATGGTAAGAGACAACTTCACCCGTTGCCCAGCACATTTTGTTCTCATACCATGCAGTTCTGGTGGAGATGTATTAATATAACTTCTATGTTCACCCTAAGACATCGGAACACACGTTCCCTTGCTAACACCACCAGATATATGTTCTCAATATATTAAAGGGCTGATTCAAACAATGAAGAAATGCTCAACACAAAGAAGCGGCTTCTACAGTTGTAGGTTTACAACTTCTGAGTAGGAGGACAAAGAATACAGAAAGCTGATATATTTTATCTTTTTTTTTTTTCAGTTAAATTCTTTCAGAATTTGCTTGTTAAAGAAAAGAAGGTAAATTTTCAAACTGGACATACTAATGAGCTTGATTAGAGAGCTAACTTTCCTAGCGAAAGGATGGAATGAGAAAATATAGAAAACATGGCATTTTCAAAAAGTAAGGCAAAGAAGTATGACCTTTTTGTCACAGAATTATACTTATGCTTAATGTGCTTTCCTGGCATTAATCTTCCTGAACCTTCACAACAAGTGTCATATAGATGCAATATCTTTGTTGGTGCAAGTGGAAAATTCTGGTTTGATAGGATTTTTTGCACAACACTACACAGAACAAAAACCAACAACCTATACAACACCCTAGTGAAAACTGAGGCCTTTTGCACAATTAATTTAAAAGAAGGTGCCGCTGGCAATTATGAGCACTTTAGATTAAAAGTATCCCAGACAGGATATTTTGGGCACTATATTTTGCCTTGACAGGACATAAGGTTGCACATAACAGATACGAATCTGAAAGACAGATAAAAAGAGAAAAAAGGAGTGCAAGGAGGTGTCTATTCTAGTTGATGAATGAGTCAGCAGTATGGTGTGATATTTATACAAAGCTCTGAAAAAATATCCATAAGGGCTTGCATGCATCACATGAAAAAGCATCCTGTTGTCTTGATTACTTCCAACTAGCAGACATAACAAATTTAGCTTACTCTTGTTACCCACGAGACAAGATACTAGTTTCCTGCTATATATCTAGGAATGCTATGAGACCTACTTCTGTAATTCCACTTTTGCTTTGTATAGCACTTTAAGAGCTCACAGTCACAACCACATTAGTCACATTAGGTGTAGGCGTATGTGAAAAATAAGAGAACTACTCTCTTTGAAGGCATCTTGTCATTTAATGAAAGATAGCTTTACTTTTACAGCATGATGACTGTGTTAACATTTTGAACACGTGAAACTTAGATCTGAGACGAGTTCCTATGAAGGGCTCCGGATCACCTTCATCTCTCAGAACAAGAGTTACGCAGGTTGTCATGGAAATTAAATGTTAGTGAAAAGTAGACTACTTGTTTTTTGATAAATGCAGATTACGTTGCTTCAGAAGGCAAGAACTTCCCCATCTTCAAGGATGAAATTTATGGTCAGCAATGGGAACTCTGGCACTGCATATCATTTTTTCATTTTTCAACACGACTACCCAGTTTTTAAGGTGAACTTATGACAGTTACATGTGCCAGCCTCTAACATGTAGGACTGGAAGTTTAAAAACATACTTCACTTCAAGAGCAAAGCAGAGCCAGTCACAAGGCAACCTGTCCTCCTACATATGTCACCATCCTGGTCGGGGAGAAATCTGGCCTTTCAGAAAAGTGTTCAGTACCAACCCAACTGCAGCCTGTTTATGATTCACCAGCAGAATGGTGGCTGTTGAAATACAACCATTTATTACTTGAAAACCAAAGCTGCAGTAAATGCAACATTAACAGGCAAAGGTTTTCCAAGAGGAACCTGAGAAGTAAGACCCTCCCTCCAAGTGGCGTAGTACGAGCAGCTTACGCATCTGCATACTGCTATTGCCTTGCTGTCAGATCAGAGTTTAGTTTTGCATATGCAGTTGGTTCAATAATATCGCTCTGTTGGTAGACTCCAGAGACCTCATCTTTAAATACTGGATGTTATCACATCACCTCAGAAGCATACACTTTCATCTGATCCCTGACTTGCCTGCTGGAAATTGTTTGCGTGCGAGTTTGTCAGCAGCAAGCAATGCCTAATCAGTACTTGAAAAACCCTGAGCTACGCAAAGCAATAGGTTTTCCCTTGGCAGAGATTTCGGTGTTACCCTCTGGAGATAAACAACTGCTTCCATCGCAGTTGTGTATGGTCCAATACCAATATTCAGCAGAAAAAATGCTGGACCAAAACACCTAGTGCCCCGTGCATGGAGCATTCCAGTACAGGATCTGAGCCAGGTGCCTATCAAGCACTTATTTTAGCATAAATACAAGACAGCTTCAGCATATGGCGCAGATGGGTTAAATTCTCTTCTGAGCCACAGAGATTAATACATAGCTAGCAGTTTGCCTGATGCTACATAGCAATCAAGGGTCAGTTATAGGCCAAAATGAAGGTGAGGTGATAGATCCCAGGCATGAAATCAGTACGGATGCAGTTACACTCCTTACCTCCTCTCTCAGCTTAGCAACAACAGAACTAGGCACAAGAACAAAACAAAATGCCTGGGGGAGAACACAGTGATTAGAAAATAGGGGAGATGAAAAAAATATTAACTGAGAAACGTATCAAGATCCAACATTTCCTATCAAAACAATACATTGCTTAGAATGCCCTGAAACCCTGAATTCAAGCACAGTAGAAACTCACAGGCTGCTTTGAGGATATGCAGGACAAGGCAGGAGTCACTGAACATAAACATAAGAACGAAGAAAAATTAAAACTACAGCTAGACAGTCTTATGGAAAAAGTTACTGGTTACCTGCAGAACCCTGCAGGCTTTCCACTGAGTTGACAGGTTTGACTGCTGCACCTAGGTGCAAGATTTGATGGTTGTTTTGATACATACAACAGAACATGGCACAAACACCCTGGGCTCCTTGCCCTCTCCTCTCTGCAAGTGTCATCAAGTTTATTTCAGATGCAGACAAAGGCACAAAAAAAGTACAGAGGGAATCACTGACATTTTGTTCCGTGCTACGATGTATTAGCTTAGTCACTTTGCTCTGCAGTATCTAATAAAGATAGAAGCAATGGGGGCTTGAAGGAGGTCACCAGTAGAAGATGGTGTCATTCAGTGTCCGTAACGTCTTGATCTGGGATTTAATTTCCTCCTGCAGACGGCAAACTGAAGGTCTCCATCAGGAAGTAGAAGCACAACCGCATCAAAGCAATAATGTATGTCACTGGAGAAAGGATCATAGAGCACGTAAAGAGCTAGGCTGAGAAGTTCCAGCTGCAGTCACAGGAATAAAGTGGAACTTACTGCATGCGACGTTAGGCTGCATGGCTATCAGAGCTCCAGGTTTGCATAAACAGGTCTTTTGTCAGAAAAGCAAGCAATTCATTTCTTTGAAGTCTGCAGGATCAGAAGTAAAGCAGTGAGGCTGCAGTTATATGAATCAAGGGTTAACTACGGGTATAATTCTGTCACATTCAATTTAGAAATGTGAACACATGAGAGTTTGGATGTCTTATTAATGGCTTGGGGACCAACAGTCTCAGTCTCTTCATAAATTTTTAGGCCAACAAAGGAGTTGGGTGCTTTACAGCAATGACATTCAGTTCAATAACCAAAGGAAATCTAGAAGCAGTCCTGGATTGTGATGTTTCCCTTGACTTCAAGCTAGAAGCAATGAGTAAGCTGGTGTCAGTGCACGCAATAGTTTTGCTAAGGGCTCCTTCCATAAAAAAAATTTCACCCTCAAAATTGTCCTTAAAGTTATGTTTAAACAGAATTATGCCGTCCATTACAGACCAGCTGATAACAAAAATAAGTCCCACTGGCAGCACTGTGAGCACGTACAACATCACAAAGTGTTTTACGTTGGGCAGGCAGGTCCTTTTTGCTCACTTTCTCCCCCCCAACAGAGCACTTCTGAAGTCCCCTACTTGAGCTACGGGCATACAATAGGGAAATTTCAAAAGAAATTTACTTTTATATTTGGAGAAAGATTTTTAATACTAATGCCCAGTAAGACTGTGTGTGTGAATAAGCAATGACAGGTGGCAAAAGCAGATGGTTTTGAAAAGATTTGCGGCAGTCCCTGGCTCGGCCATCCTAGCAGCTCTGCAGGATACTGGCAGAGAAAGCAGCTCCACACCTCTTCTTCCCTCACCTCACTCAAGAAAGCCAGCAGCAGCCAACCTCGCTGGCTGCCACAAGGCCAGGACAGGACCAGCACAGCTCGCTCGCTCACGTTCTTCATCCCACCTCCAAACCGCGCCTGCCTCGCTGCAGAAGCCCAGCTGATCATAGGCCATAGACACAGGCTAACCGGCCGGGTGATCACCCAACAGGAGCCACAAAACCGCTCCTCTCTTTGCTGGTCCCGGCCAGGAACAGAGCGGGCAGAGCTCCTGCTTCCAGCCCTGTGGTTACTCACCACAGGTCATGACCACTTTGTTTCTGGGAGGTGCTTCTGAGCGCATTACTTCTGACCACACCAGAGGACGGTATCTAAGAGTGAGCATCACTGAACGCTCCAGTGCTGAAGCCAGGCACAGCCACCTGCCTCCCAGTACCGACCTCTGCTGACAGCACTAGCTCTCGTTTCTGAAGGCCTTGGTGAAGAATGAGACATCTCAGATGCTTCAAGCCTGCACAGCCAAACAAACTTTCACTAGTGGTGAATAATCTCGTGTCATTTGTCACAGGGCGATACTGCAATGGGGAGCAAAGCTCAGAGAGGCATAATTATTCATATAAAAACTCAAAGCAGAAAGAGGAGGCAAAAATTATTTCATATGTCAATGACAGCGGTAACAGAAAAGTACATTTCCAAATGAGTGTTGTGTGTTTGGCCACAACAGCGCTGAGTATTGCAGCTACAACCTTCTCCACGTGGTCGTTACCTGTTCCAAGGGAGCAAAGACCCTCTACTAACGAGAAAACAGTGCTAGCTTCAGGCTGCCGCCCTCTGCACGCCGCATCAGCTCTAGCACATCACTAGTTAAGTCAGGTGTAACTCTCTTCTGAGATATCACAGCACACCTATAAGGATGACTCAGGCAATTCCATATACCAATGAATCATCTCCACCTTTGGCTACTATCAAACCCATCTGTATAGCCCGTCGTTAACTCCATTGTACATCCATCTCAAAGAACCTTTTACAATGCTGCTGTGCTTTGTTAATACCCACACATTTTGTGAATAAATTAAGAATCTCTCTTTCAGGTTTTACTGAGGTGTATTGTAGGAATTACGTCCCTGAAAAAGGCCGGTACGTTTTCTACACTGCTTCTCTGCTTTTCAGATTTTTCCAGGTCCAACTGGCTCAATCTCTATGTCAACATAACACTTCTACTCATTTTCTATTTCTTTAAGCAATGTAAGTGTGCAGCTTTGTAAGAATCTTTTTCCTTATTGTTCACCTATAACATTGTTTACAAAATTGCAACCGGCTGACATTTTCATAATTTTACTCACAGTATCAAGGCAGTTTCTGAAGGCATATTCCACAGACAGCTTTGACACGTCAGTGTATTTATATTTGGCATCCCCCAAATAAGAAAAGTCCCTTCTGAACCATCTACGGCAAAATAAATCCACATTCTTTACATGAAATCAGGAACCTTTCTTTCCATCAGTCAATGGGGTTTATTGTCGCTTTCAGGAACGTACAACAACAAAAAAATAGAGTTGTCAATCCAGCTGGCCGCAATTTTATACAGCATTGCAGAAACAGCAGTGAAAACTGAGCTTGCAATGAAGGTGGACACAAGACATTCAGACCTCGAATCAATAACTTACATTTGTTTCCAGAGAATACCCCACGGTAAAATTGCCTCTTACCTTTGGGCAGAATAAAACATGAATCTGGCCTTGGATAAGGAAAGGCTGAAAGACAGCTTTAGAAATTAAAATGTAAGCATGCAGGTGTGTGACCAGTCCTGTCATTCCTGCATGCATTAACCAGCATTAAGTTTTGTATTTATTTTAAACCTGCAGGACAACTACGGCTCCTCAGAGCAGATATAGGTGATGGATACTGACAGAAAGGGTTAAAAATGAAGTATGAGGAAAACCTACAATATGCATCTCTTCTGGGCACAGCTGCTCCACAATTACTTTCAGCAAGGAGATAATATTTGACTTGAACACAACAGCGTATTTTTGTGGCACAAGGTATCTTTTTCTGTGAGCATGGGTCACTTGAAACTGCCTAAGCATAGGTACACACACAGAGAAACACACGTACACGCAGCTCTGGGAAAAGACAGCTAATACACGCTTAGAACTGAACACAATTACAGTCAAATTACAGGTATTTTTGCCAAACCTTCAATATGCCTCGCACTTTAACAAATATGAGTGTAGCCAGAGATTTGAGGGAGAGGGGATTTCCAGTTTCCAGTAATTCCCCATAGAACATTAATTATATGCCTACACACAAGATCCTACTATTGACTATCTCACTGGGTAGAGACCTAATTAGCTGCAATTTTAACACTGTATGCCACCCAAAGACAAGTACATTTTCTAAAGGAAGTCTGAAAGCACTGTGTTGATGCAAATTTTAAAAAAAAAAGTCTACCTCAGATGGTGATAAAAAAGCATGTTATAGGCTTACCATTCAAAAATTGAATGGAAAAAATACAACAAAAGACAAAGCATCCGCTGTAGCATATTCTTTGCTGCAATAAAAATAATGAAAATGAACTTTTCCCAGACATGGCTGTGTATAAAGAGGGCTGAGATGCTACAAGTGCGCGATGACCCACTGTGGCACTACACAGCAGTCCACAGAACTCCAGAAGACCTCATGAGCGAGACCAAACTAGGGAAATGCTCCCCCGTGACTGCTTCCTTCGGCTATGACCGTCCCACGCCGAGAAATTATTGTCGTCAGTATCATCACACCAACCAAGTACTCGTACCACAGACCTGGGCTTTAGCAGCACAGGCCATGGGCAAACACAGAGCAAAAAAAGAGAGACTGTAGCTGAAGCAGTCTGCAATTTAAATACAGGACAGGCAGACTTGGAAGCAACAGGAGAGGTGGTGAGAGTATAAATCAGGTCAGCGGCAGAAGTGACCCCAAACCTAAATTCAGAGCTCTACATCCTGAGCAGAGGGAGGTCAGTTTTTAGCAAGCCAGAGTAAGGCCCCATCTCCTTCATGAATACAGGTATTTAAAACAATCTTTTGGCCCTGAAGTTTCCTGTGTGACTCGGTTCATCAGGCCCTTGAAGAGTGGGTGACTGGAGACAGACAGGTCTCCCCACTCTCCACATCAGCCAGATATGAGCCAAACCTGGTCTGGAAGCCACGCAGAAGTGTTAACATAACACTGAGCGAGCTCGTTAGGCTGCAGACCCATCATTGTTTTAATCTGGTCCAAACGGGAGTCCTACCCAGGATGATGAGGACCAGGCTGCTCTTTCCCCCCCATCTCTGCTGACTTCCCCCGCGCATTTTAGTCACACGTTGAGTCAGACCCAGGAACTCACCCAGCTGAAAACCAGGCCAACAGCAGCAAGAGCGGATTTGCATCTGGCCACAAGTGATAGCACCAGCACAAACCAGAGATCAGGAACGCGTAGCCAGAGGGGAGGCAGGCGGGCTGACCTTTGCCAGGAGCACGTTACAATGACCGCAGAACCACACTCCCTTTGCCTCGCAGAGAGGCAAGTTTTGGTTAGCTCTAGCACAGTGTCACGTTCGTACAGGCAAACAGCTCCTGGACAAGGACTGTCTTTGTGTAAATAGCTTGTTGTGCCAGGGAAGTGAACGTGCTTCAGATGATACTTCTTTCTAGGTATGTCTGGAGATGCCTAACTCTTGCCATGAGCTACTGATAGTAACTTACATAACGTTAATGTCACTGGACAGCATCCCAATATTCAAACTTTCATTTCTTAAGCCTCCTTTGTGGACCCACGAGCCTTAGGGAACAAGAATGCTGTAATTTTTAATAGTAATACTGGGTTAATAATGCAGTCACAGAGCAATGCTAACATTATTCCCTGCAGTAATTACTCCCAACATTTTCCTACAGACACGGCAAAACCAAACAATACAATAAAGATAAGCAATAGTCCCTAGATGAGTCAAACACTCATCAGTAATGTTTCCCTATTTTTTTTTTTGTCCTTCCCTATGCCCTCATCTACATGATCTGTCCCTTGTACAGATCAAAATCACTTGCCATTGGGAAAAAAACATGGCAAATTTGTCAGAATGAAGTGCTTCCTACGTGGAACGTAAGGAAAAAAACTGAACAGCTTTTTTTACAATGACAGTCTAACGCTGCAGACTGACTGCTTGGAGCGAGGATGCACACTCTGCCACAGGACCCGAAATCAGTGGTACCTGAGCAATTTATGAAGACTTCGGCCATTCATTCGTGCTCCTCTACCGCTCCACGCAGACCAAGCGGCAGACTCCGTGCCTTTGGTCATATTACCTGTATTCCCTGTCACAACCCTTCTGCCCCGTCATTACCCACATTCTCGCCCCAGCACGCCCACACCTCCCCAACCTCCCCCAGCTCCCCCCCTCGCAGAGATCAGGGCTGTCAGATCTGAACTGACTTCGGGAAAAGCACGGGAAGTTTATCAGTCAAAGCTGCCTCCACAACACAGCCGTGAACTTTATGCCTCTGTTAACAGGCCATTCCCTACTACTTTCGTGGCAGTCTACCTCTAGATTCTTCTTTTTTTTGCCCAATGGACATGCAGCAGGATTTATTTACTCAGGCCTTTCTTACACAGTCTCCAGGATGTTTTAAAGCTACATTTTCCCAGAACTAATCTAAACAAGCCTTAATAGGGTTTAATATTGAAACCCCTATTAGCAGAACTGAGGGATTTGCAGCTTTGTTATAGTATCAGATGCATCCTCACACATCCTCTAAACATAGTAGAAGGCTGGCCTAAATCTGCTGCTCTTCATGTATAATTCAGATACCTTTGAGTTAGTGCATTTCTCCCCCCTCCCCCAAATATTCTATTCTGATCACCTATCTATTGAAGATTACGGTGACTTAAACAAACACTCCAAAACACAGAGGAATAGTTTATCAGAGGGAGAGAACACAACAGATCTGGAGATTAAAGCACTACATTGTAAAAGGGATTTTACAACTCCTCTAAAGCAACTACCCGTGTGATTTTTAAACTATGTAGTTACTTTAAAGAGAAGATGAGTATGTTGCACAGTAATGAACAAAACTTACACTTTCCTATTCAAGAACATTACAAGTAAGCAGGAAATGATGATGCTTTTGATACAGTAGACGCAAACGAAAACAAACTCCAGCAGCAGATCTCTGCACTGCCATCAGCTTCTTATCAAGTGGAGATGAAGGTTCCCAGAACACCAGCACATGCAGAAACTTACACTCTAAGGTAGCCTGTCAAAGCAATATGAGCTTTGGTATTAAAAGCTCCTGAAAGGCCAGGCATTCTATTACACCTTTGGGATCACCTTATAGTTCAGTTTCACACACATTTTAATACAAATTCAAGTGAACCAGGATTAGAGCAGATAGGGATTCTGGAGTGCATTTTTCTAGCCTAATATTGACCTTCACAGATAGCAAAATCTCAGTCTAAACAAAGATGCAAAACTAGCCTTCTGACTCCATTTATAGTGCGATATTTCTGGGTGAAACAACTCCCATGTAGTTTTACTGCTTCCCACTGCAAGATAATGGTCTGTCATCAGTTATTCATCTCTCTCCTTACGCCCTTAAAAGGCTCCCAGGCAAACACGTGAAAGCAAATTGTTCTGAGCAATAACATTACTGTAAAGAACTCTATAAGACAAGGTCACGTGTCTCTTAGTTTCTAGAAAACCAAGGATCTCCTCACGGGATCCTGCAACAAAATTCGGGTTAAATCTCTGCGCTGCCATGCGGGTAGCTGGGCAGCAGGGGCATCCAGCAACCTCCCCACCAAGAGACAGAAATCGGCACCAAGGCTCGGAACAAGGAGCCCTCGAGTAAAACTCTATAGCTGTCCAATTCTACACTTCTGTTAAAAAGAAAAAAAAAAAAGGTATGGGCTTAACAGCAGGGAAAAGAAAAAGGCAAGCCTCCCCGAAAATTATATTCATTATTCCCCCACCCGGAGCAAACCCCGCTGCGAAGCCGAGGAGCAGCCGCTGCTCCCCACCTCCCCTCCCCAGTCAGCGGGCTGCGCTCCGGCTCCAGCTCTCCCGAGGAGCAGCCGAAGCACCGGCCGGCCCGGGGCCGCCGCTCTCCCCCCTCCCCGGCCAC
>Ga0065711_1038616_pt1 | contig 18584 bp, 16 predicted proteins | sample Hoacrofraction12_FD_59098 | JGI IMG/M metagenome (GOLD analysis project Ga0065711, IMG submission 59098) | Hoatzin crop microbial communities from Cojedes, Venezuela - Epithelial fraction 12 v2 (version 2) | ecosystem: Host-associated > Birds > Digestive system > Esophagus > Crop | place...
AGATGCTCCAGTCCCCTCACCATCCTCGTAGCCCTCCGCTGGACTCTCTCCAGTAGCTCTTCATCTTTCTTGAAGTGGGGAGCCCAGAACTGGGCAGAGTACTCCAGATGAGGCCTCACTAGGGCAGTGTAGATGATGCTCGGGACTCTCGTAGCGGCATGCTGCTTTCTGCCCCTGGCTTGAAGATTGATCCAAAAACTGATCTGAACCTTGGGAACAACCAGGGAGAAAATACACCCGAAATGTTAAGTCTGGGAAGTCTCTGAGTACGTCTCTGCTCTCCTCACCTGAAGCAAGAGCTGGTTCTGGGCATAAACACCCAAAGCTGATTGCTGCAGCGTTGGGTGGTGCCTGTTCGCATCGCCTGTGCACAGCTTCAGCAGAAGGGAATAAACCTTGGTCATCGTAGGTGCAAAAGGGCCCTTGCAGGTATTTTTTTGATGAAGTGTTATTTCGTTGGAAAATGCTGACTTGGCAAAACTTCTGTTTCTGGCAGTAAAAGTTTCATTTACAAAATTTTTCCAATTCACAAACATGTGTAGGGAAAATGTTTTGGAATTGCCGAAATGGGATAAAGCGGTCTGGTGCCCACCCCCCATGATATTTTGTTTCCAAATTTACATTATGCTACAACTGTTTCTTTAATTTCAACTTCTAATGAAGTTTTGATTCGAAGTATTTCTTTGGGGGTGGGATTCATACATTTTCTTACATCTTCTATTTCTTATTCTGTTTAGAGAAATATCCTGATTTGGAACAGGGAAGAATCTAAAGCTCTTTTTTTTTAAAAAAAAAAAAAAAAGCAAAGCACGTTCTATGCAGGGAAACATTATTTGTCTCCCAGCCCTACACATACTTAAACCCTGTATTTTAACCATTAAGACCTTTTCAAACCCCTTGGCCATGTGGCTGCGTAAACAAGTGTAAATATACAGCGGTCGTTATTCAGTAAGCACGTGTGTGTGTACAGGTGGGTAAATCATGTAGAACTTTGGGGATTTTCAGTGCTCCCTGTCTTTCTCTTGATACCCTCATACCCAAGGATTTCTTTGGCTTCTGCTGAACTTTAGGAAAAATCTAATCTGTCCCACGCCTGCTGTCAAGATCAAGTCTCTCTGCTGGGAGAGCGTATTCCCCGTGCCCACCTGTGCTGAGGCACAGACAGGAATTGCTGGGGTCAGCAGGCAGTGACAAATGCTCTTTTTCAGAGTGATGTAGAGCCAATCTCTCTGACTTCTTACGACTGTAGCGGTTGTCCTCCTTCTTTGTTGCCCGTGACTGCGTTACTCCCCTTATAGCATCCTGGATTAATAACTCCGTGTGTATGTATATACATACTTTGTGTGTGTATAAATACACATACATATGTTTTAATACAGATATTTATATGTATATATATGTATGTATGCTGTTTTAAATTATCATTTTTTATGTCTTCAGGTGGCCACAGAGATGTTTGTGTGTGTGTGCTGCCTTGGGGACGGGTCCTTTGCCCATTAAGGGCAGCAGCAAAGTCCCCTCTGACTCCTCCTGAGCTGCTGGAAAGGTCTGGCTGGTTTTGTTTCCCCTGCCTGGCAGTGCTTGCTCCTGTCATGGCAGGAAGGCTTGGATGATAGATGATTCACCAATTAAACAGAAATGGTAGCTTGTCCCCGAAATTCCCAAACTGCAAAAATACTTGGAAACAAATGACTGTGACCCGTCATTTCCCATATGTTTGTGTGCTGCTGGGGATGATACCATCATGACCTAATAGGTCTTTGGATATACAAAATAACAGTAATGTTAGTCAAAGAGGAAACCTGGGTCATTTATTTTTAATGGGTTTCTCTCTTCATGCCCTTCTAGCATAACTGTTCATGTTCTTAAGGGAATCTCTTGGTGTTTCCAACTATCTCTGTGCCCTTGCAGACCCGGGTGCTGGGTGTTCACTGCCGGCAGCACAGCAGTGACACACGCTGCAGATCGCGGAGAAGCACGGCAGGTTGCCCTTCTTTGTAGCAAATCATTCGTAGACCAAAACCTGTGCATTTGCAGGTTATTTTTTCTTCCTCCTCTTCTTTCTGAAATAAGCCCTCAAGTTAATTTGTTACGGTGTTTTAAACACACAAAGGCTGTTTCCAACTTTGATTCATTATAATAAGAATTTCCAACTGGTTTCACTCTTCCTTTTGAGCTCTCAAACTGGTTCTTACAAGTCAAAATTATTAGCAGTAAACACTGGCAAATTTCTCTGAAAAAAACGTGCCTCTTGTGCAACGTGCCCGCATCGAGGAGACGGCCGGGTGGGGGACAGCCCCTTAGCACACGATACACTGCTTTCTTTATGGTTGGCTTGCAAAACACTTGACTTCATTCCACAAGAAACAAGTGCCTTGTGGCTAGGCTTTTGGAAAAATCATCTTCAGCATGCTAGAAAGTCATGTTGTTCTTAGGAGGAGAAAAGAGGAGTTCAGTGGGCTTGACTTGATGCCTTGATGAAGATTTATCTAGCCCCCCTCGGCCAACAGGGCAGCCACAGATTAGTGTCACTCTGCTGCTGCGGACAGAGAGCATCCAGTGTTGCATATACAGACCCCCCCATCCAACTTTGATTCTTGTATTTGAGGTGAAAGCATTTCCAAAGAGCACTTGCCTGCACGTTGTGGGAGCAAACAGTAGCCGAGGAAAGGAAAAAGGCAACGAATTCCAAGGAGATTATAATTGGTACATGATTGAAATCCCATATTAAAATAATTTCCTGACCGCTTCTTATTTGAGACTTAGCTTCGACTTTTCTACAGAAGGGCTTTTGTGGGCAGCTGGGCATGAGTTAATAAATCAGGTTTATGATTCTCAGTTAATAAATTGGCTTAGAGCCATCGGCTTCTGTGTTCATAAGAAATTAAACCAAGGAAAGCGAACGAAGAGCCTGTGTGAATTTTAGCACTAAAGAAAATCGGCTTCTGGTCCTGGAGGGGGTTTGGAGGTTGTGTCCTCCCCTCCGCGCCGACCAGGCGCTTGGCTGTGGTTGTGTGCGGAGCTGAGCACGTGAAGCTGACGAACGCAGGTTAATGGGCTAATTTGTGGCACCACACGCTGCCTGTCGTTCCTTGCTTTCAGTCCTCCTTCTTAGGCTTTTCTTGGGTTTTGTTATTCAACTTTTCAACATTTTAATTTTTAAACAAATTTTTAATACCTTGAAAATGATTCAGCTTGAAATATGCTTCTTGTTTTATGCTATTGAATAATATAACATTAACAAAGATTTTTTTTTTTTGTCCTCCATTTTCAGTTTTCCCACATTTTTTCTTCTTTAGCTGTGATTAGTTTCTGGCTCTCAGGCAGGAGATCAAGCGTGAAGAAGCCCCAAATAGAGAGCTATAGGCTGCCTTGCAAACAGGAGTGAAATGTGGATTGCATTATAGACCAGGGGCTCGGCGTTCACCTCCGCTAGCACCAGCCTGGGCGAGCAGTGGGAAAGCTGTAGAAATCGGTGTGGCAGGTGGTGAAGACCCCCACATCAGAGGGCAATATTAGCAGGATTTTTTGTTTTGTTTTGTTTTGTTTTGTTTTTTTACTGCCATTCATCACAGCTTCAGACCGTGACACCAGTACCCAAAGCCTATTGGAGATGTGGCGGGTTTTTGCCCTGGCTCTAAGGCACAGTGCGTCAGCCCACCAGCTGCCTCCGAGCACAGCAAAGTCCTCGAGCCGGGGCCACGCAGAGGTGGCACAGGAACATGGGGTTGTGTGATGTGTTTTGAGGTCAGGGAGTGATGGGGGACCAAATGGTGGCGATGTCTGGGGTCTGTGGCAGCTCTAGCATCCTTGTCAGGTGCCCCTAGCACTGCACCACTCCTTTGGCTTTTGCAATTACATCTCCAGCTCCTCCTTGCATAACGTGCAGAAAAATAAGCTTCATGGTGAAAACGCACTTTTTGCTCATAAAATTCCAGCTGCGCCTGCTTTTTGCTGGCGACTCTCTGCAGTGGCACGTGATAATAGGAAAGGGGAAATGACCTCAAGTTGCACCAGGGAAGGTTTAGATTGGATTTTAGGAAAAATTTCTTAGCTGAAAGAGTTGTAAAGGACTAGGACAGGCTGCCCAGGGAAGCGGTTGAGGCACCAGCCCTGGAGGTGTTCAGAAGACGTGTAGATGCAGTGCTGAAGAACATGGTTTAGTGATGGAATTGACAGTGTCAGGTTAATGGTTGGGCTCGATGATCTTGATGGTCTCCTCCAACTGAAGCGATTCTATGATTCTACGCCCCAGACCCTGAATGCAAGCAATGCCCTGTGATGTGCCCGAGGTCTCTCCCGGGGGAGAGGGAACAGAGTCACACTGGGGAAAAGGTGGGAGGAGAGTGATTTGACACCCCTGGAAGTGCTGGCATGCCAGCAGCATGGGTGAGACGGTCCCGTAACGGGAGGATGCGGATGGCGTGAAGCATGTCTGGAAAGCCATCCCATTGGAAATGAACTGGAAAGTACCAAATCATTTCGATTTCTGTTCGTGCTGTGTGCTGTTTTATCAGATCATACTTTTGCTTTGTGATTAAGTGACTTTTTCTCTTTGTTTTTCTTTTCTTTTCCAGGACCTGCAGTAAGTATCGTGGATTTTACTGTTGGATCAACAAAGTTAAGGCTTCCCCTTCCCCCCTCTCCTGCCTTTCAGTGTCGTTGCAAAAGCACAACATTTTTTGGTAGAGGTGTGTCGGGAAGTGAAATTGGTACCAGATGCTGCTGTATTTTTTTTTCATGATTGTAGACAAATAGAGAGGCGGAAAAGAAGTTTTTAAATGTTTAACTTGCTGCCCTGAGGGACTTCCAATAATTTTAAACCTAGAAATTATTCAGTAAAAAAGAGTTTTTTCTTTAAAGAGTTCTTTAGTCCGCTTCCATTTAGCAGAAAGAGTGCTGTACTAATATTTTAACATGTTAGTGGGTTTATTGGTTCTAAACCTCTGTCTCGCTTTTCTTATCTGTTGTGTTTCCATCATTTAATACGGGTTTGGTAGCCTCCCAGGGGGGTTAGAGGGAAAGCCATAGCTTGCTTCCTTCTCTCTTTGAAGCCTTGGGGAGAATAATGAGCATTCCTACCAATGCAACCAGAAAATTTATGGGGAATTTGTTGTTCTAAGGGGGCTGAAGTTGAAAATGTGTCAACTCCTTGGAAGAAAGTTGAGATGTGCCTTTGGCTGTGCCACCACCATGTCCAAATCTGATGTTCTCCTGTTGGTTTTGGAGTGAGGAAACAGCATTTCGTTTGTGCCCTCCAAGTTGCTGAGGGGTTGTTAAAAAAGAAATTATGAGCATTAGGTGCTTCTGGTTTTCTACCTTTCTTCCTCCAAAGGAGGAGGAGGAGGAGAGGCCCAGGCTGTTTGCAGCCATGTGTTCCCTGCTCCATCATTGCACTAACAGAGACATTTCTTCATGTCCTTCTCTTCCTATAGAGCCTCACTGAGTTGAAAAGGGATTGTTTCGGGAAAAATAACTTTGCTAATTGTTCCTAGGCTAGTTAATATCCAGTTCTGTAAATTTGTTTAAAAGCCAAAAGGTGACAAGGACATGCACATGAAGTGTGGGGGCTTTCACAGCGCCAGGGCTTTGGTTCTCCTGGGATCAGCAGCGCTGCCTGTGGGTTCAGTTAATGGCTTTCAGCCCTTGGAATTTTTGTTTCTATTTCAAGTTCATTTTTTTAATGTAAAGACTTAAGAGGAGCTTAAGCAAAATTATTATTTGGCTAAGTTTTGAGTGAGTAAATCAGGAAAATTTAAGACTTAACAGCTTTGCCTGAACCGTTCTTCGAGGGGATCTGAATGGTTTTGCTCTAAAAGTTGTGCTCAGCCCTAGCAATAAATCCAAGACTCTGGCCCGAGAAATGCAAACAAATGAACTTTCCTGGTTAGTTTGTGTTCAGAAATGCAGTTTGTCAATAAATTCATTTTCCTGTAAATATTCTGTGATTAAAAACTGCAGCACAGCATCTCCAACCCACACAATAAAAGTGACTCCGTGGGTTTTTGGAGTATTGGTGACGAGGGCATTGACTGCGGGCCCACCATGGAGAGGCGAATGGCCCGCCCGGCCCAGAGCTCGATGCCGTTCGCCGGCTTCACCAAAGCCGTCATCAGACGAGATCCCCAGGTCACGGAGAGCATCCACTGAGGCTGAGCGCCGGCAGCTCGGGAACCCTTTTGGGGGCTAGAGCTGGTCCCGCAGGGCTTCTGCCTGGTGATTATTTTAATTGTTTTTTTCCCCTCTCTGCAATTCATACAATTTGGCTTAAGTATTAAAAAAAGACCAAAATTCCTCGCTCAGTGGCAGGTTACAAATGAAGAGGATACTGCCTGTTTAAAACTCCATATATACATATGTATATATACATATGTGTGTATATATATACACACATCTTTTAAGGGATGTTTTCCTCTTGAGTACTTTGGCTTATTTAAAGTGAATTTATTTAACTGTTTCGGCTCTGCTCCTGCTCAGAGGCTGTTCTCAGCCCACACGCAGCCGACCGCCTTACTCTTCCTCACGTGTGCTCTCTGTTCACTTTCGTTGTATGTGAGTCGGCACAGGCAACATATGGTGCACTATTAATTTTTCTTTGTCTCTGGTTGGTTTCATTTCCTGGTTCCCACAGCACTATTGAATTGCAAACGGAGCACAGGGGAGATTTAACACAAACAAGACTTGTGTGTTGTTTTTTTTTTTTGCTCTCCCCTTGCCCTTCTTTAAAAGACAACTCCTGGTTTAGTTCGTTTTGTTAAAAAAAAAAAAAAAATCCTACATTTTTAGCATGAGCAATATTTGCCAGAGACTTGTTTAAACATAATATATAATAAAAGTCCTAGAACCCACAGAACCACAATATTATTTTATTTCAGCAGTACTGTATTTAACTCTATTAGTTTCTTCTGTTTCTTGATTTTGGCCATAAGGAATCGATTACATCTTCCATGTACAGCATCGCGCTCTGCTAAAACTGTATCCTCAATTCTGTTGTTCCCTAGTAGCAGTTGTTCTGGTATTTTATGTTTTGGCTGTCATAAGCTAGTTGCGTATATGAAATTATTAGAATTTGTGGTACAGGATTCGTGGCTGTCGGATGATTGATCGTCCTGTCTGTGAGTAAGGGGTATTCCGCTCAGATGTGCTATAAAACCTCTGTTTCGGAGGGTATTAAAATCACATGCTGGGTAGGAAATTTCTACAATTGAAGGACAGACTTACCACAGCCTGTAATTAAACATTTACAGTCCCAGATATTAACAAACACTTTACGTATTAGCATGCTGGCTGGGGAACTCACCAGCGAGCGCGGGCTGGGAGTTACAAGTGTTTCCTATTCACCCGTGTGTGCTCCAGTGCCATACGTCTCCATAAAAATCTCGCTGTACGCTTTATCCCGAGACTGTAATTTGTGAAATAGGTGGTTGTCGAAGGCAGTGTTGTTTCTGGATGAATCAATAGTGCTGCAGGAGGCATGAAAAGCTGTGGGGGCACTTAGCGAGAAGGGAGAACCCCTGTACGTGCTGCCAGAGCTATTTCATGCCCTAAGAAATGTATGAATCTGCCTGTCTATCCGCAGCATACTGACAGAACCTCTGTTTATGGTAGCAGATGACATTGCCGTACCAGACACACGCTTTACTGCCTACTTGTGTACCAGCTAATACTTAACAGCTCCTTCCTGGGGCTCTGCCTTACGTCTGGCTTGCAGCAGGCTCCTCTGCTGTAGCTCACGGCGCGTTTAACGGCAGCCCGAGCTGTAAACGCCTTCGGGAAGCCCCCGAGGAGAGCAGAAAAGGTGAAATAGCCTGAACGGTTTGTGTTTTTATTCCGCTGATCTTGCAGGTGTTGGTATGCAACTTAAGGAAGGTCTTTCCCGCAGCATCAGCTTTTCTTTCTGCTTCATTGCAAACTAAAGCAAAGTTTCGAGGGTGAGCTGGGAGAGCTGCGTCCTGTGAGGAAATTAATGGATCTGAGATGGGGAAACCTTTGCTGAATCAGGAGCTGGAATAGAAATTTGAAGCTCAGCAGCTGCTGCTGGGCAGACAGGCTGTCCCGGCCGCTGGCTCGGCCACACCGCAGCCTCCCCGGCCTCTCCCCAGCACCCGGGCGGTCCCGTACCTCTTGGTACCCACGTCCCGGAGCAGGCTTACGGCCAGGATCTAGCGTGCATCGTGCACATCCGTGGCTTCGGGGGCAGCAGGGGCTGACCACAGGCAGCCGGGATGGGTGTGAGTTGGCAAAAGCCTCGGTAAGTAGCTAAAGGGAAGCACGAGATGAAAATCTGGGGAAAATATGCGTTAGGTGTGACCTTCCTGGTAGGAAAATTGCCCCAAGAAGTTTCTTTGGAGAGAGTTTAGCCCCAGGGCTGGCTGGAGAGCTGATGGCCCCTTCTCCTGCCTGCTGCGATGTGTTGTCCTCCTGCTGTGGGTGCATTGACTGACCTCTTATCTCACTTGTTCCCCCACCACAGGGGCAGTCAGGACGCGATGGTTACCCGGTAACTCTGCTATTCCTTTTATTTTTATTCTTTTCTAATCTGCACTCCGTGGTCCTCTCCATCTTCTCCATGACACTTGATTTGCTTTGCCTGTCTTTGTCTCTCTTTTTTCTTTTTTTTTCCCTTCTTCCCTCCCTCTTCATCAGTGACAGCTTTTGAGGGATTCAGCCCTAAAGCTCAGGAGCCTGTGCAATATTCTCCTTTAATGTATACAGGGGTGAAATACTTGAGCCCTCTCATGATATTATTCATGCTCTTGCCTAAGAGTTCATTGAACTGCAAAGTTGGTGAAGGCTTTGGGGTTTGTCCCAAATGTAGCCGTAGGTGGCCAAATTTGGGGACATTGGTGAAAGAGCTTCAGGTGTTGAGATAGGTCCTCATTTGTCCATCTCCTCCAGAAATTTTTCCCTGGGAGCAGAGGTGTCCTGCCAAGCTTCTTGGCATGGAGAGATTTGGTAGAGGAGGAAGGGTAATTTGGGATGCGCTGCCCTTCCCATGCCCGTGGGCACCACTCTAATATCTCTGTGTCAGAGGGAGGTGTCTGCTGGGGAGAAATAAAGCTGATAATCTGGGGCTGTGAAAGGCTCTGAGACTCTTTCTGGAGGAGGAGGGAGACCTTGTTCTGGCTGGATCCCAACCAGCAGCCTTCCGGCTGGCTCCCCTGGTCCCTATCAATGCACTTGGATGGCCGCGGGGCTCCGGCTCCGAGGGGCTCGATGTCTCATCAGGGAGCAGCTCTCGTGCATGCAATCGGTGTAACGGGTTGGTAAAATTCACTGTGTAGATCCTCCGCAGTCACAGCACACTTCCAGCTCTGCTCCTGCTTTTTGAATGGGTGCAGCGAGTCCTGCACCGACTGATGCTCTGGAAAGGGCTTCTGGACTGTTTGTCATGCTGTTCCATTTATAAGGTGAAGAAAAGTAGTTAGCCTTATCCTTCCTGTGATGGATGCCCTTTTTCCTTTTTTTCTTATTTTTTTTTTTCCCCCAAAGAGGCGTGTTAGGAAAGCTCACTCCTTGTCTCTGCCACCCCATGCCCTGGCCCCGTTCCTCCTGAATGCCCATAAACCACGAAAACATCTATCGAATTTCCTGTGTGTGATGGAGCAGGAGCTCAAGGAAGGAGGATTAGAAGGGAAATACAGAGCCGTTTGCAGTTTTCATTTCCCCTGGACCCCTGTGAGCCTCTCTGGGGAAGACAGCAGCGTTTCCTCAACTGCACCAGCCCCGGACGGGGAGAGATGCGAGATGGGGTTAATTTTGCAGAACAAGCCTGTGCTGCCGTTACATCCATAACACGAAAGTACTCGGGGCTCCACCAGTTGATGTGAAGAAATGAGATTTCTCATGAGGGAGCAGGGGGGATGCCTGGGAGCAAGCAGGGCTGCCGATTTCCCGGGGAAGGACGGGCGCAGCGCGGGGGTTTGTCTCCCTCAGGCGGTACCTGCCCGAAGCCGGAGCTGCACGAGGCGTTCGTTGGAAATGAAGAGTTTAATGTATTAGAAATTAAGATGGGAGACTTTGCTCTGATTGGGCTGTTTCAGGGCAGTTTTAGGGTGGCTTTCCACTCTTGCGGGATGTGGCTAACCACTTCTGGATTAGCAGTGCCCGCAGCAGGTTTGTCCCCTTCTTCTCTGTGTCAGTCGTATTCTGGCAGAGCGTGTGCGCGTGGTTCAGCTGCAGAGCTCTGAACACCAGAAGCGCTGGGAGGAAATAGTGACTTTTCCCTGGGACAGAGCATCAGCATCACCCCAGCCTGTCCCAGTGCGCAGCCCCGGCACCGTGCCCGTCCCAGCTCCTGGCGAGGGGTTTTGGTGCTGCTTCAGCTCTCCTGGATGGTCCCAGGAACGGGCAGTGATCTCCAGCTCAGAGGGGAAAATGGCATTAATGCTACCGAAAGGTTTTTCTTCCTCTCTCCTTCCCTCCAGGACCGGCAGTCCAGGCAAGATGGTCTTACTCCTGACTTTGCAAAGTTGCGTGAGTCAAACCCAGCAAACACTGAATTACTGTATCCAAATGGCTGTGGCTGCGCTAATTAGCTTTATCTAATAAGAGGGTGATGATAATTGCATTTCCAAAGCAATATGTATACCTGAAGGAAGAGGAAATTAAACATAAAGCAGGCTTAAGAGTCTTATTCAGCAGAAGCATATGGACAAGCTTTATTACATCCAGTTGCGTAGTCAAATTGATTTAATTATTTAGTTCCCTTCAGGGTGATCAAATAAACTCCAAGCTGTTTTGGGAGGTAGCTGTGGCGCGAATGCAGAAGTAGCCAGTGGGTATTAAACGGTGTTTGGTGTCAGAGATAGGTATGGTAACACGTGCATCGCTTGGCTAGCGGTGCTTTGAGTGTATTTGTGAGCAGCTGGTGTGTAGCCGAGCTGCGAGCAATGGAAGCTTTAAGGGGATGAAGTGAACCAGAGGTCCGGAAACGGGGCCCAAAGAGAAAACAGCTTTTATAAGATGCTTTCAATATTTTGATAGTGAACATCTTAAGGGGAGGGGTTTGTACCCTACAATAAAACTTTACAGCAGAAACAGTTTCTTCTTTATGAAGTTCTATAGGTTCATTATTATTTTTTAAACCACAGAGAGGATTTAGTTTCTGTTTTTAGGCCTGCGGCATATCCTACTAACAGTACTATAACAGCTGTGAAGAGTGTTGGGTATTGTTGCTTTTCCAGTCGTGTTTGACTTGGTTTTGACATCCTGTTGAACAGGGATCACAGCATATACTTAAGCCTGAGTTTCAGTGTAGGTTCCTATGGGCTAAGGGCTGCACTTCTGGGTCTGTCTTCTCTTCTGTTCCACAGTAACTTTTGAACTTGGCCCATTTCAATTTGACAGAAGGACAAAGACTGTGCAGATGATTAGTTTAAAGTGAACTTTAATAAAATTTATTAGTTTATAAGGGGCAGGTTAAGGGAAAAAGAGCCTTTTTGATATCCATGGTGAGGGACGAGCTCACGCTGCCGTAGGCATGCTGCTGCCGTATCAGCTGCTTCAGAGGTTACCTGGAGATTGTCCTCCCTGAGATTTTCTGTTTCTTTTTTAATTGCAGTGCTGGGGAGGCTTTTAAAACATTTTTGGCTCCCAGGCCAATAATCTAATCCGAGGGGTTTTCTAACAGATGAGGGAAGCTGATGTTGGAAGGGTGAAACTTGCACTGCCAGATTTGTAAATGCATTTAACAAATAATAAAATTGCAACACAAAAACTCTCCTCTGCAGGTAACCCAGTTACACCCAGTGGAAACTGCGTCCAGCCTGGGCTGGGCAGAGGTGGCTCCCATGGGCTTGCCCGGACCCCAGTGGCTGGTGAACAGGGCAGAAGCCCATGCCTCACTGTGCTTCTTGCTTTAGCTGCCGAGAGAACTGGCTCTTAACGAGCAGAAGGGTCTCCGAGAGCCAGTTTAAGAGCCGTTATATTGGATATCATTCGGGTTCTGGAGGGGCTTGAATGCAAGTCGTGTGTCTGCATGCTTTCTGGAGAGCTGAGTTTAGACAAAGGCAGAAGATCTATTTAGTGTCCAAAATATATATGATTTTTTCATTTTTTTCTTATATTGGCTATGTAATTTGCACATAGTAATGGTGACAATGATCATAGTAAGCTGCTGAATTTTGGGGTGCAAATCCGCTTAGTCTGAGAGCCTGCCTTGCACCTTCTCAGCTTGCAAGAAAGCAAATGAAGGTGAAGGCACCAGGGAGCGGGGAGGCTTTTACTCTTTTTTGATGCCAAAACATTCATCTTGGAAGTCCTTTTTAGAGAAAATTACTTAAAACAACTTCTGGGGAGGAGCAGAGCACTTTACCCCAAAGGTGGAGGAGAACCAGCAGGTCGCTTGTCTCAGCTGACATCTGCGTGGTCCTTCTTGCAGGCCACCATGATGTTCTTCTGGCTCTTGGTGCTGGTGGGCTGGAGTAACACCCATGTGTGTAGTGGATGGTGTCCTGGGGTGAATCGGCAGCTTTGGTGATGGAAAACTACAGGATAAATGATCCCTTTATACAGAAACCCCAGAATAATTGGTAATTACAGATTGGTTACAGGACTCCATTGATTCATTAGAGATACAGCGGTCTTCAAGGAAAAAACAGTGATAAAAATGGTGCAAATTCAGTAGTTCAGGAGAGAAAATGAGTGTGCTAGACAAGGTCCTGAGCAACCTGATCTACCCTTGGTTAGGCCTGCCCGGTGGTATCGCTGTCTGTAACCCCCTGCTCAGGGACCTGCCCAGGGGCTGTGGGGATGGTGGTGGAACCCCAGTTGTCCTCACTCTGGGCTTTGAGCAGATCTGAGTGCATGCTGAGGTGTCCCTGCTGCTGTGGAGGACGTTGCTGCAGGAGGGCCACCAGCTGCTGCTGGCTTAACTGCCTTGCTTCGCTCTGGTGCTTCCCATCGCCAGCTTGTCTGAAGAGACGGCAGCAGCCTTGAGATCAGATTGACAAGGAAAATTTGGACAAAACCTTTAGCCTTTGCCAAAAGGCTACCCGGCCCATCCCCAAACCGAAGTACAGCCCCAAAGTTTAAGCTTGAATTTGCATGAGGGTGTACTGGAGCCAGAGGAGAAGCAGATGTGCGGCCGCCGCGACCATGGAAATGTGTTTCTTGTTGGGCAGAACCAGGCGCTGGGACCAGGATCCGCTGGGACTCATCCCGAGCCATGCTTTCTGAGGCAAGGACCATCCGCGCCGTGGAGTGGTTCCCCTCGAGTTGATGTGCTGTCAGTGCGTCAGCATGTCGGGGGCACTTGCCCTCGGAAAGCTGGGAGAGGAGCAGCAGGGTTGGCTGGGCAGAGGGCTGGAGCAGCCGGGCTCGCGGCTGCTTACGTTAGCAGGGCAGGAAGCTGCATCTGGGCGGGAGGAGAACAGAGAAAATGAGGAGCAGATGGAAGAGCTGAACTGTGAGGAGGCTTTGCAGCTGACCTTTCAGTGCAGGCGGGTCTTCCTGTTACGTAGCTGTTTCATGGAGTCAAATAATGTATGGAAGGGAGGAGCAATGGTTGGGTGATGCTTTTAGCAGCCTTGCCCCTTTCCTTTCCCCTGCCCCATGCAGGGATGGTTTTATACTTGCCTTCAAAGTACTCAGCTGTCCTCCTTCATGATATTTCTCGCCTTTTCCAATGAGACAGTGCATTTGTGGTTGACCAGAACCCGTTCCCTTCCCTCTTCCCATCTACCAGAGCGGCCTTTTGAAGCCAAAGTCTATTTCTTGAGAGTTTCATCTGCCTCTGCTACCCGTCCTTCCCTAGAATCGGTCTCTGCTACGTGACATCCCAAATGGAGGGCTGTCACTTCAAGTGGGAAGAAGCCAAAAGAATGAAGTTGATTAATGAGGGGAACTACTTCATGTGCATGTCTTCATTAATAAAAAGCAGAGCAGGGAAGAGGCTTTGCAGAAAAAAAGTATGATATGAAACAGAGTGGTTTTCTATTTTATACGTTATCCTTAGAAAATACTAGCATCTATTTTTAGTTGAGCAGAGTGGTATTCATTTCATTCCTCTAGCATATAGTGTTTGCCTTCTGAATTTTGTAAATCACTCACATGTTGCCTGAAAGAGCGCAGACATCATTCTGCCCATCTCTCTTAACGGTGGGAACTCTTTGGGAAGGTAGAGAGAAAAGGGCTTCAAGTTCTGCCTGCTTAGAAGAAATGCCGCTCCTTACTCAAAATAATTCAACGTTGAGTAATAGCATCCTTATCTGATAACAGGTAACTACGCCAATATAATAAAGTAATGGACTTATGGAAAAGGAGAGACCCAACACAGGCGTTGCTTAATGCTGGCACACCTTTCAGGGAATAATTGCACAGTCAGTGTTGAAATACCCTCGTACAGGCCATTCTTTTGTATTTAAAGACCACCTCGCACTAAGGAGCTATTGAAGTTAAGCAGCTCAGCATCCTCACAAACTTTATTTTGGGAGCCCTGCTCAGTGAGCTAATATCTTCCTTTGGCTCAGCGTTGTAAACCCAGAGTTATCCACTGAAGTCAGCTGCAATGGCTGTAGCCAGAAATCAACTTGTAAGGATGATAAACTCTGTTTTTAATTAATTTTCAAGACATAAAGTGAAGCCAAATGTATTTTTCTGAGCTGATGTCTGGGAGAGGGGTTGGAGGAGTGCAAGCAGAAGCTTGGTTCCTTGACTTGCATGACCCCAGTGCAGTGGAGCAGCATGACAGGGGCTTTGGTGGCGGCTCTAGACCTTGGACATAATGAATGGAGTTTGGTTCTGTCCTCAGCAATTAAGAATTTCAGTTAGTGTAGATAACTTAGCAAGGGAAAATCTGTGCAAGCTGTTTGTGTGCGACCCGTAAATGTATTATGAATGCAGACAGGCTGGGAAATGAGGAACACGTGCCCCAGCCCGTTCCTGGTGGCAGTTGCTCTGTCTTCTTGTGGTCCCTCAAAGTTTACCAGAAAGCTCCAAGACATGCACTTAGCCAGGCATTTTGGAAGCGGAAACACCAGAAAACCAGATGTGATATTAATAATAAACTGCTTTTACAGGAGAACTGTAGAAGTAACTTGGAATTGGACTGCCTGATGACTTGATGATTTGCCTTCATCTATGCAATTGTCTCCAAGTCCTGCTTGGGTATGCTCAGGGTGTGGCCTGGAAGATTTGCAGAAAGAGCTGCCTGTAGCTCAAGATTACTCCGTGCCCAAACCAGAGCAACAGGCAGTGGTTTAACTCTTCAGGAGGGCTGCCAGAAATTCTATGTGAGATACAGGAGACCACGCTACGTGGTCAGATCTCATGGGCTGCAGGGAAGAGGGTGTGGATCTCAGACTTTTACTGTTTTTCCACAGTAGGCAGCTGCTTTCCAGACCCTGGGTGGTAGCTCATGCACAGATGCAGAGTGCCTGTACATTGCATGGGTGTTTTGGTTGGTTGTGCATGCACAGAATTAAAATAATTTCATATTTAACATCTGGCATTGCTAGGCTTGGATATTTTCAAATACCATGCCATGTGATCGGTATCCATCCCCAAAATGAAGGTTTCTGTTGGTAAGCTGGATATTTAGTTTTCTTTATTAGGTTCATCAAGATCATAACTGTAATTTAGGGTTTGGTCCTGTGTTTGTTCTCGTGAGTATCCTTTGCTCATAAATAGTCAGACTTCAAGGAGCATCTCCTATGAATGAAATCATTTGCACGCATACTTCTCCCGGTAAGACCCAGAAGACAGAAGTAACAAATATTGATTTACAAGGCAAACTTTGTAGTTCTAGTCTTTTTCATTTTATTTTAATATCATTTTTGTGGCCAATTCACGTAATTATTTGCCTAGAGGGGAAAACCTCTTTAAGTAGGGAAAGCAGATCCAGCGTATTTTCCTGCTATGTTCATTTACTGGCTCTCTGATGTGGAGACAACAATGATTTTGTAAAGACCAGCTCTTCATGGCAGCAGTTTATTTTTCTTTTGATTTAGAGGTAATTCTTCCACAGGGAAAATAAAATGTCGTCTTATAGCCCACCCAGAAGAGGAATTGCAGATGCATTTGTTTATCTTCTACGCTTCCAGTGTTTCTGGCCAGGGAGAGGAGAGGGTCTGGTGAAGGTGCTGATGATAATGGCAAGGAGAAATTTTCTGCTTAAATTGCACAGGCAGATTTCTGGTACGGGGCATGCACAGCTTTTCAGGTGATGACTTGGACCCAGCTGGCCATGTTATCCCAAGCTGGCTCATGCAGGGGAAGGCTTGGCAATGAGGATGGTGGCTGTGAGGATGGATGGTGGAAAAGGTCCTTCAGTGACTGGATGAAGCAGGGAAACATTCGAGGCCAGGCTGGACGGTGCTCTGAGCCACCTAGTCTAGTTGAAGGTGTCCCTGCTCACTGCGGGGGATTGGGCTAGATGACCTCAAAAGGTCCCTTCCAACCCAAAGCATTCTGTGATTCATTCTATGATTTGGTTTCTGGCTTCTTGTGCTGCTTTTCCTCTGGTTTCCCTGCTTTGGGTGGGAGTGCAGCTGGTACATCTGCATCTTGGTTTGCAGTGCATTTGGGCACAGCCCTGTGGTACCAAGGCTTGGCTTGAAGGCAGAGGAAAACTGGGGAAAACCAAGAAGTTCGCTCATTGACCACAAAAGAGAGGTAATCCAAACAGCAGCTGTCAACCAGGGATGGTGCTGGTGGGGGAAGCATATAAAGGCAGTAAGAGGCTGAAGTGTTCACTTGAAATGTTGATATTCCTTGCTTGCCAACTTCAAAACTGCATCCCCACCACAGAGGCCACCTCCTCTCTCGTAGCTGGACATTAAATGAAAAATATCCACATCCCAATTGGGCACCAAATGCTTGAAACAAGCAACTGCACAGAACACATGGATCTCATTTAAGCCTCAGAAATTTGGGGGAAGTCAGGGGACTCTTTCGTCCAGAAAAGCACTTTGTTGTTTTGGAAGAAAACCGATGCAATGTGATGCACAGATGAGTGAGCTCTTGCTTCTGAAATGATGCTGAGCAGCTGATAAGCTGCTCTGGAATGCTGAGATGCTCCTTGCAGAGCACTGCCAGCCCAGGAATCGAGGCAGTGGGCTGCGGTCTTCCCTTCCCTTCCCTTCCCTTCCCTTCCCTTCCCTTCCCTTACCTTCCCGTGAATGCACCAGCTCTGTTGGGACATCTCTTTGAGTTTTATCTGAGTGACCTTGGACGCAAACCCAAGCGGTGTCGCGTGCAGCTCCAGCCCAATTTGCTTTCTGCCCTTTTGGACCACTCAGCACCAGGTTTGCTTCCAGGCATTTTTCTTGAGCATCTTTGAAAAGACATCCAGTAAAAGAAGGAGGGGGCTCTGCGAACAGATGGGAGGAGGCACGTCTTGTGTTCAAGGAAAAGGAGCAAAGCTGCCTTATCTCCGCAACGAAGCCTTGATGAATGTGGTCGGCGTGTCTGGGAAGAGAGCTGGGAACCAAAGTGCTCTGGTGAGCCCACACGGGTGATGCAAAGGAGGGGCTGAACAGTGGGCAGAGCCCGGCACTGTCCCAAAAACATTCTCAGGGTAGGGTTTGGTGGTTTTTTTGTGTGTTTTCTTGTTTTGTTTTCGTTTCCCAAGGATTTCAGAAACCCTTGCAATTATTCGTGCCCTGTGCTGGGCTCTTGTCGCAGTGGCTGGCTGTGTGCGGCCACCGGATGCCCGGTGCGGACCAGCCCAGCCTCCGAGGTGGCTGCTCCCTTGCAGAGCCCCGCAGTCTGGTTTGCATTACGGGTGAAGTTTTTAGCAAATTACTGCTCCTTTCTGCTCCATTTCCGTCAAAGAATGGGCAGAGGCCTCCCAGCAGTCTGAGGACAGATCTCCTCTTTGGAATAGAGCACAGATCTGTGTTTTTTCAGTTGGTTTGTTAACACACGCTTGGCCCTTATCAGGCTGCTGCTCTGCATCGTCTGCCCAGCGCCTCTATTGGGGGATTTGTTGCTGTCTGGTTGGACTGGGGGATGCAATTCCACCCCAAGGAAGGTTTCAGAGGAGCTTTTGGAGGTTTAGTGATGCTGAGCCCTATCAGGTGCTGCGGGCAATCACAATCACACAGAATCCCAGCATGGCAGGTGTTGGAAGGGACCTCTGTGGGTCACCCAGTCCAACGCCCCTGCTGAAGCAGGGTCACCTACAGCAGGCTGCACAGGACCTTGTCCAGACAGGTCTGGAACATCTCCAGAGAAGGAGACTCTACAACCTCCCTGGGCAGCCTGTGCCAGGGCTCCGTCACCCTCAGAGTGAAGAAGTTCTTCCTCATGTTCAGACGGAACTTCCTCTGCTTCAGTTTGTGCCTGTTGCCCCTTGTCCTGTCACTGAGCACCACTGAAAAGAGTCTGGCCCCATCCTCCTGACACCCACCCTTGAGATATTTATAGGCATTTCTAAGGTCCCCTCTCAGCCTTCTCTTCTCCAGGCTGAACAAGCCCAGCTCCCTCAGCCTTTCCTTGTAGGAGAGATGCTCCAGTCCCCTCATCGTCTTTGTAGCCCTCCGCTGGACTCTCTCCAGTAGCTCCTCATCTTTCTTGAAGTGGGGAGCCCAGAACTGGACAGAGTACTCCAGATGGGGCCTCACTAGGGCAGAGGAGAGGGG
>Ga0065711_1038617_pt1 | contig 18582 bp, 13 predicted proteins | sample Hoacrofraction12_FD_59098 | JGI IMG/M metagenome (GOLD analysis project Ga0065711, IMG submission 59098) | Hoatzin crop microbial communities from Cojedes, Venezuela - Epithelial fraction 12 v2 (version 2) | ecosystem: Host-associated > Birds > Digestive system > Esophagus > Crop | place...
CCAGAGCGGCTCGGCCTACGAGTGCCTCAGCGAGGTGGGCGAGCGCGGCCTGGCCGAGTTCCGAGACGTGAGTAGCGGCGGCGGGGCCTGGGCGCCCGGCGGGGCTTCCTGCGAGAGCGGGGGGTGGTCGGAGGACGCCGGGTGGGCGGCGCGGGGAAAGAGCCGCGGGTTTCATTCCGGTGGGGCGGTGTGGGAGGCTCCGAGGCCGCTGCTCGTCCGGCTTTCGCCGGCTCTGCCTCGCGGGTGCACGGCGGAGCTCCGCGGCCCGTTTGCCCGGGTGGTGGCGAGTCAGTGTGGAGCCCCGGCCTCCCCGGGGCTCAGGGGAGCGCGGTCTGGGGGGGCTGTACCCTGCCTCTCTCACGGGAGTACTTTGAACGTGGGGTTTTTTTTGCAGTAGGGTTCCATGCGCGAGCCCGTTACCCACCTGAAGCCACGCTGGCTTTAGTGTGAGTGTATGTGCACAGCTAGGAGATATGTCCACGCCGCTGGCAGATTATAGAAACATCTTAGGTGTTCTCTAGGCTTACTTCTGCAACATCACAGGCCGCTGATTCATTAAACGTGTCTGTTCCCGGAGGAGCAGTTCCCCTTGCAGGAAACTACATGCCTGACTAACATTGTGTTAGGTCGGGTAATAATTAACCTTGTTTCTGTATTGTCTCATCGCAGTTACAGGATCTTTGCTTGCTGAATTGCTTCCAAGCATTCTTCAGAAATGTAGGTGGCAAAATCTTTGCAAGAAAAGCTGGGAGACATTAGACTAACAGCTAGTTAGTAAATATGGCAGGTAGGAGGAGACAGATGTGTAAGAACCATTACGTGGGTGTTACATGTTGCTGCCGTTCCAGGTATCTGACACACTGTTTATTCCAGAAATAATGTACTAGTGGTTCTGATTTAAAAGTGGAGTAAGTCGTCAGAGACATTGCACACTCATAATATGGGGATGTACGGAAAAAGATTCTTTCAAAACTTGACATTTCAAATAGAGTCTGCGGGACTCCATCACAAAAAATATGCTTGTAGAAAAGTTTGTTATTTTGAATACATTAAGCAGTATTTAACACTAGAAATAAGATTAGAAGTGGTTTCTCTGGTAGATCTAGTTATTTTGTTACTGGAGTAAAACTAGCGAAAAGCATTGATAGTTCTGCTTTAATAAAACCAACTTGCTGTGTGAAGACTTTAAATCTTTTTTGTGTTTTCATACCTACTTAGCTGAAAAGCACTTTGTAGAAGAGAGCACGCAGAATATGTGCAAAGTTGTCTCCATGAAGTCACAGAAATGGCTGTGGTTTTTAGGGGTGGTTGGTGTTTTGAATGCCTGATAGGCATTTTGTCTTTCTCCTTCAGCTTAACCCAAATGTAAGTGTATTTCAGAGAAAATTTGTGAATGAAGTAAAGAAGTGTGAAGAAATGGAAAGAATACTTGGTGAGCTTTATTTTACTGTCTGCCCTTTCTCGTCTCTGGTATTATTAAAGTTTACATTGCTAGAGTGGAACTACAGTGAAGGTTTCAGCTACAGATTTTTTTTAATCTTCCCAGTCTTGTATGATCTGAATGCTGTAGAATCGTACAAAATTTTCATATATGTGGAAAAAATACACACTCATTTGTAAAGTCTTTAGGTAGATTTTTGGAGCAGGAGATGACTGTAGCACTGAACTGGGTCAGAACACTCAAATATATTCCTTAATTTGTGTTGAGATGCTGCATCAGTTTTGAGTGTATCACAGAATCGTTTAGGTTGGAGGGGATCTCTTGAGATCACCAAGTCAACGTCCAGCTCAATGGGGCAGCTAGAGCCAGTTGTCCAGGACTGGTGGGACTTTGAGTATGGAGACTCCACAGCCTCTCTGGGCAACCTGTTGCAGTGTTTTACCACGGATCTCTGATTCTTGGGTTTGTGAGTTGTAGAATTTACTTGCACTGCAATATGTATGTGCTAAATATGGGTTGGTTTGGGTTTGTTTAAAGCTTGGGGGGGAGGAGAGTTGCTAATGTGTTGCTAATGAATAGTTGAGACCATTTCAGTATTAACTGCTTAAAAGTCTGCTAGGAGAACGGAAGCTTTACTCTGGATATTTCCTTGACTATAAGATAAGCCCTGTTTTTCATGTTATTTAACTGAATGCCATTCAACTTCCAAGCAACCTCAAAAATATCTCAAGTTATTAATTATTAATTTCACATAGTAGTTAATGAATAGAAGGGTATGACGAGCATCACAAACAAGATGCAGATTTCTTCAGTATGTCCCGAGGAAAAGTTACCCTTGAAGGGTTCTTTTTGTTGGAGCCCCATCAGAGGCATGTGCTGGTCATGCCAAACCATCCCAGTAGCTATTTCAGCAATCTCCCTGCCCAGCGTGAGCTGCGTTTGTTGTCAAGGTTGCTTAAGCCGCCTTGTTTGAACGCTTTTTATTCCAAACATGAGTTAACAAACAAAATGTCAGTTTGTGGCAGATGGCGTGATTAGCAGAAAGTGACACCTTGCAGCAACAAAGAGATACTATGAAATGTTAAAAGCTTCTTAAAAAGTACTTGTGGTTGGAAAATTTCAGTCGGAGGACTCTGAAGATAGCTTGCTTCTGCAAATTGCCAAGACAGAAATGTTCTGTGGTTTTTATTCCTAGCACTCCATAAGCCCCTCTTTTTTTTTTCCCCTCCCTGGGGAGGCTAGTCTTCAGCCTTTCCTTGCATTGTTTTTGAAGATCGTAGTGTGTGTGATGGTGCTGAAATAAATAAATAAGATAGCCAGGGCCTGATGCTGCAGTGTGATCAGCACTATCACTAACAGCTGAAGGTCAACTGTGCAGCATTCTAGGAAGTATAAGGCAGTACCATTTCCTTTCTAACTCTGTTTTTCTTCTCACTCCAGGGTATTTAGTACAAGAAATTAAAAAAGCGGATATTCCACTAGCTGAAGGAGATGTTGCTCCTCCTGCCCCCTTGCTGAAACACATTTTAGAAATCCAGGTAATTTTTCCACACAACAGATGCCAAAAGCATGGCTCTAGATCTTGGAACTTTATTTCAAACTTCATTATTTGCTGTCTTATTACCTGTGACTTAAGTTATAGGGCTGTGGCAGGGGAGGGGCAGAAGCATTTGCTTTCAGTTTTGACCATTTTTTTTTTTCTTGCTGCCACTGTTGCTTCAGAGACTGCCAGTGAAGATTTGATATGTCGACACATAATTCCTATCAAAGGGTCACATCTAACTCATGGCGTTAGCAGTCATCGGTTTGGTTTTGATGGACTGGCATATTACACTGTTCCAGGCAAATTGTTTTCTGTAGCTGTAGTCCTTCAGCCTCACTTACTGCTTTGGGACTTAAGCTAAGACTCTTCTCGTGCATCCCAGATGTCCAGGGGGTGTGTGAGTTTTGTATGCCCACGGCTCTGCAGGTTCCGGCACTAGTTGCATAGCAAAACATGGTGCTGTTTTCCCTGGCTGCTTTTTCTGGTGTTGCGTTAGAAGTAGAAGCTAGTAAAATGCTGACATAATATTGAATGACTTTATATTTGGCTGTAGTTCTATTAATAGAATAGATAAGTGTCTTGCACCCTGTGCTATCTGCAGTTCGAATTCCAAGTCCGCATCACGCAGCTCAGACACAAATTAGGGTCAGAACAGCAGACTTAACAGATGCCAGTGGAGGATCAAGTGTACTCAATACAAAGCAGTCTTTGGCAGCCTGAGGAATAAAACCTATGGAGCTGAAGTTACCTAAGAAATTGGGAAACTCCCATCATTGTGGCAAATAAACATGTGCTTAAAGTTCTTTCTCCCCTGATTCCCAAAACAGCATAACTGATTCTGTGTCATTTTTTCTCCATGTCTTAGGAACAGTTGCAGAAACTGGAGACAGAATTGAGGGAAGTAACTAAAAACAAAGAAAAGCTGAGGAGAAACCTGCTTGAACTGACAGAATACACGTGCATGTTAGAGGTCACACAGAGATTTGTCAGGAGAACAGCTGAGGTACTGATGAGGAGTGTGCGTCCTGTGGCATTTTTGTTGCATACTGTTAGTAGCTCTAGTTCAGTGCATGACTTTGCATTGGGCTTTACGGCGCTGTAAGTTCATTATTGTTTGTGCTCCATACCTAGAGAACCTGGCTGGCAACCTCTGGTGCTAGGCTGTGCTCAGGTACAGAGTGAAACGCAGCCCTACAAGAGCTTTGTGATTTCCCTGTTGAATTGTTTGACTGTTACTGCTGATGCCAACTGAAAATGAAGGCGTGTTTGTGTTATTTTATTGCATAAATTGTGCTAAAAAATTACCATGTAACCTTTGCAACACTGACTCTAACTGCTAAGAGCAGTGCGCTTGAGATCCCAAGATCTCTGTTGTCTGAGTTGAAAGCAGGAGAGGGTTTTATATTTTTATTGAAGTAATTTACTTAATTAGCTTTTCTACTTCACAGTAATAAATGAACAATATTTCTTTTTTTCCGAAAGCTGTGAATGATCTTTGTTTTATTTGTTAGTACGAATCCCATTTACATGCAAATTACGAAGAATTTCCGTCTATGGAAAATGAGCCATTAGTGGATTACAACTGTATGCACAGACTGGGTGCCAAGCTGGGGTAGGTATGGTTTAGTCCATGTATGGCAGGTTGTCGGTGTGTGCTGGTTCAAAACTGTGTGATGAGCTGCCATAAATAACGGGCTACTTGCTTAAAAGATGGAGTGGGATGTGAATGTAGTGATTTCAGATGAGCCAAACAGTTTTAGAGAGGGCAGGAGCCTGACCCAAACATACCTTTGTAACAAAATTGGATTATTTGAAGAGATAAGTAGGACAGCACCAAAAAACGTGACATGAAACTTCAGTCGGACCAAGTATGTGTGTTAAGGAAGATCTCTTGAGTGCTCTAAATCAGTACTTCTACTGTTCAAGCTGTTTTTCTAGGATAAACATAGAGTGTTTTAATTGCTTGGCAGTGTCAGCTGTAAATGTAACATCGTTAATGTATGGACACTGCTCTCTACACCACCATTATGAGAGGGTATCTTACCAAGAAAAAATTAAGAACCTTAGAGAAAGAGTGTCAGCTGTAATTCTAGTTGTGTGCTCAGGCCTACAGTCTCTTTGTTTTCCAAACAGAAGTTGCATCTCTATTTTATGTACCAGTTACTGCCTGTTTAAAGTGATGCTTCCTTCTCTAGAGAAGGCAGATGTTAAATTTTTGTAACTATGTGATCTTGAATGATAAGCTACTCCAAGTTTTTAATTTTTTCTGGTGAATTTTAGTTTATTTTTCAAACTTTTCTTTTTCCATAGGTTCATATCTGGGTTAGTTCACATAGCAAAACTTGAAGCATTTGAAAAAATGCTGTGGAGAGTCTGTAAAGGCTATACTATTCTTACATATGCAGAGTTGGATGAATGTCTGGAAGATCCAGATACGGTGAGTAAGCATTGTAACTATCAGTTTATGTTGTTCCGTACTTTTCATACGAAGAATTGCTGCTCAGGTCTTCAGTGAATATAAATGATTTCCCAGTGCCCTCGGAGAGAGAACTATTTTGAAGTATTAGAACTTGTAAGACTTTAAAATTAGAGGTCTTGATGCCGCCATAACTATAGGAGTGGCAATTAATTTATCATAGTTCAACATGAAGAGAGCAGAACTTTGTTGTGGGTTAGCAGTGACTTTATGATTGGCTACCTTGATCAAAATACGTGGCATAAACGGCTGCTTGAATATTGATTAACTAGGTCTGTGCGGTGTGTTTCGTTTTAATAGGCATCTGGTTTCTTTATTCAATAGTTAAGGAAAAAAGTCTGGAGTACAGTTGGTCTTCTGTTAAGTTTTTTCTCTGAACTTACGAAATTCAGTTTTTGTAAATCAGCAACTGTGGCTGCCTAATCTGTCACTTTTAAATTTCACTTCGATTCTAATTTGTAACATTTTAATTTTTTAAGACTTCATTTGTTACTGATAATTCTGAGATGCTGAAACATAATACCTCTTTTATTTTCCTTGAAAGCTTTTTCTGTTTTTTCTCTTATATACCAAAAAAGAGAGATATTGGCACACTTGAATTTTTTTTTTTGATCTTCACTAAAATAGTGGAAGGTTAGTGCTACTACCACAGCTTTTTATTCAGATTTGTTATTTTGTTCTATAATTATATCACAGTGGCGTTGTTGGTTAAAATCAAACTTCATCAACTTAACTTTTTTGGGTTTTTTTTAGGGCGAAACCACAAAATGGTTTGTTTTTTTAGTGTCCTATTGGGGTGAACAAATTGGCCAGAAAGTTAAGAAGATTTGTGATTGGTAAGAACTGAAACTAATAGATACAATTTCTTTATCCCTGTGTTATTTTCTTGTTAGTTTTCCCTCTGCTCCCCTTCCTTATGAGTGTTGATTTCTAGTCAAGGTTTTTGAAGTTAAATTTGTTCCTCCCCCCAACTGCGTCTAGCTTTATAATTATGCAATACACAAATAAATGTATGAGTCATTTTATCTGCAGTCCTTATACAAAATGGCTCTCTGTTGAATCTGTTCCAGGGTTATTAAATGATGTGTTGCAGATTTGACTAAGGCATGGGGTTAGGTGATTTGCTTTGTTTTAGTTGGGTTATTTAACACAAACTTCTGTTTTTCTGTAGCTATCGTTGTCATGTGTATCCCTATCCAAATACTGTGGACGAGCGCAAGGCGGTTGTTGAAGGACTGAACGTTCGTATACAGGATCTTCATACTGTGAGTAAATAACAGTATTCCCTTTGCTGTAGTTACTGCACCATAGGAAATAATTTGATGAATCACAGCATTAAATACATGAATATGTTTCTAAAATGCATACAGCATTGGATCTGGACATGACTGTGTGTCATGTCTCTGGTCTTGTGGTGCATTTATCTGTTAAATTTCAGGGCATTTGGCATTGCCTTCTGTTTTAAGCCGTGGCTGTTGCACCCTCCTACAAATGTAATCCAGCATTGTGCAAATACTGGGTGCCTTTACTGTGGTGAACATAACCACTGTTAACGTTTTCAGTGAAATCCTTTTGTTTTGTTCTTGGACAAAGGTGCTGCATAAAACTGAGGATTACTTATGCCAAGTCTTGTGTAAAGCATCTGAATCCATCTATACATGGGTTATCCAAGTGAAGAAGATGAAAGCCATTTATCATGTGCTCAACCTGTGCAGTTTTGATGTCACAAATAAATGTTTAATTGCTGAGGTTTGGTGTCCAGTGGCTGATCTGCAAAATTTGCGTCATGCGTTGGAGGAAGGTTCGGTAAGTCAGCTGAATGCTCAGTGATGTTAAAACGTTTGTCTTGAACTAACTATACAGATAAGGAAAGAAAATAATTATTTAAAATAGGCTAAAAGTAGGCATAGGCAGGTCTGGGTCTCTATGAACTCATACCAAACAATTTCTTTATAAGCAGAGCCCTTGTTTAGTGTTGTGTGTGGTGGTCTGGTTTGTTTGGTTTTTGTTTTGTTGGGTTTTTTTGTTGTGGGTTTTTTTTTTTTTGTTAATAACTGCTGTGTTGGACCAGGATCTGACTGGGCTCACAGTGCTATTTGCGGTCAGGTAGAAGGTGCTAATTCCCTTCTGTTAGTTGTGTTGAGTGCAGGTCCACCTTTTAGTTCTGTAAGAGAATTTTTAGTAACAAATCTTTGTTTTATAATACTGACTGATGAGTCTCATCTGATATTTCATATAAAGTAAGGATTAGAACACTATACGTAATCAATGTTTTTAGAGGAACAGATTAACTTTTCTTCTTTTAAAAAAGGCTTGAGGGGGTCAGTGTTAAAGTTGGGGCTTAATTTAGGGATGTTTCAGGATCAGTGAAACCGCTGATGGAGGAAATGTTTTCTCTTTGATTAGATTAAGCATGAAAGGAGTTTTCATATAAATGTATCTTCTTTCTGTCTGTAATTAGAGGAAGAGTGGAGCTACAGTTTCTTCATTCATGAATACCATCCCAACAACACAACCTCCTCCGACTTTGATACGGACCAATAAATTCACCTCAGGGTTCCAAAACGTTGTTGATGCTTATGGAGTTGGAAGCTATGGGGAAGTTAATCCAGGTTGGTCCTCCTGAAATCTGAACTGTGAGCTGTGCTGTCATTACTGCTTGCCTTGTTAAGTGTTTCAATCCCTTGCTGAACTGGACACTAGTAAAGGCAAAATGGTGGCAACCATACTGCTTATTAGTTGTTGTTTCGGTAGTTCACCAGAAGTACAGATGGTGTTCCAAGCAGTAAGTGGGATTTGATTTTGCTGAGTTATTTTGGCATGAAAGATGCTGATAATAGTTGTATAATGCTTCTTTGTGTATTTTACCTTGGATAAGATAAGATATTTAAAGGAAAAGAAGAAAACTTTGGTAATGGCTATTGATCTTACTGAAGTGTGGAGCTCATCACTTGAAAAATCCAGCTTGTTGTATAGCCCAGTTAGTTTAATGCCCTTATGTATTTTTGTAGTTACATTGACTGTGTCATGCTGTACAGGAGAACGTACAGAGCCAAAATAGCCACGAAGGAAGAGTTGTTTGTTTTTTATTTCCTGGGCTTATGTTACTATCCTCAGAATTGTCGGCTAATGCTCAATTGTGGAGTTGTCATTACTAAGGGATGTTCTAAGCAAGCTTTAAATGGAGTTAAATTTATAGTGGAGGGGGGGGAAAGCTCTATTAGCAGGGGCTGAAATATCTTTCAAACAAAAAGCTGAAAATTGAGAGGTTATAGTAGTTGAGTTGCTTAGGCCTAATTCAGATAGCAACATCATCTATTGTGCTGTGTGCCTGAAATCTGTTATGTTGTCATTTCAGCTCTCTATACCATCATCACTTTTCCCTTCTTGTTTGCGATTATGTTTGGAGACTTTGGGCATGGTCTGCTAATGTTCCTGTTTGCACTCCTAACAATACTGTATGAAAAACACCCTCGATTACAAAGATCACAAGATGAGGTAAAAGGAATTACAAACAATTTACTCTCCACCCTCTCTCCACTCTGTTCAATTGAATAGTTATTATGTTTCTGAAAAGTACTATTTATTGCACATTAGACTGTTTTTTTTCCTTTGTTTCAGGATTTTCAGTGTTTAAAGCTGCCATATTCCTCAAGATTAATGTAGTATCTTGAACTATTCACTTTTTTTGAAAGGGCAGAAATAATCAAGTTCGAATGAAAGACTGACAAAAATTAGTTGATACTGTTGGGCTTGTCTTTCCCTCTGCTAGGGCTGCTTAGCGATGTGGGTGTTGTGCAGAATGTGGCTACAGTGACTAAAGCGAGGAGAAAATTGATTGTTCAAATTCCATCTTCTGTTATTGTTTCTGAAAAGGAGTTGTAGTTTGAAATTTATTGAACTTAGTTTTAACTAATTTTTTCATGATAACGGGATTGGAGTGCAGGAACACCTGCATCTCTCCTTAGAATTGTGTTTAATTAAGAATGGCTGCAAATGACTAACTTCCTGAAAAGTAGTCCCGGGCAGGAAATGTGGCTTACAAAGACTATTTGTTTGTGTAACGACGCCAATGAGAAAAGTCTCAGTTTCTGTAATGGGAGCTTGCATGGGGACTTTGAATCTCCGCATTCGATTTAAACCGCAGTTGCCTTTCAGAATATACTTCTCGCTGCTAGCTGTGTTTCCTAATGCATATAAACTTCTGCATATAAGTCACTTCACATAAAGCTGAGAATGTGGGGAGATGAATTGCTCCAGTTTGGTGGCTGCCAGTTGTAAATTGCATATTCGCATACTTAAAGCAAAATTCTCCATGTTACATCTTTGTTGGCCTTAGGCTTCTTCATATTCGTTAATGACTATTCACAAGAATTTTTAGTTTTCAGAAGTCTTTGTATGGCCAAAAATGCATTTCTCTTAGAAATGTGTAGATAACGATTGTTCATGTACAGATGATGTTCTCTATTTTTTCTTTTTTCCAATACTTACAGATAATGAAAATGTTATTTGAAGGCCGATACGTTATTTTATTAATGGGTCTGTTCTCTGTATACACTGGATTGATCTATAATGACTGTTTTTCAAAGTCAGTAAATATATTTGGTTCTGGATGGAATGTTTCAGCAATGTTTGAACAGAAGGTTTGGAGGTGAGTAGCATTTGCTAGACCATTAAAACTAAAATGTACTTTATGCAGCAGTTAACCCTTTTGCTCACCCATTTTAACCGACCTTTTATTGAGAGCAGTAAGGAAATGTGGTGAAATCTAGCAAAATCTATTTAAGATAGCAAGTGCTGGTGCACTAAGGGCTAAGTGATACATCTGCACTTAGAATAAAAAAGGCAATAATGGTTATTTAAAAAAAAACAACCAAATTGCGTGTTATTTTAGATTGCGAAATCCACAGAGAACACAATTTCTTGCAAAATCACTCTTAGAATTTGATTATATTTAAATCAGTCAGTCTGTGAAGTTAACGTCATATTGATCAGTGCTGCTTTACTGGGTTTACATGTCCTTGGTCACCTGGAACATTTTCTAGAGTATTATCATTTGGTATAGCTGACAATCAGTCTTCTCCTGGAGCGAATTCTGTTGCGATACCCTAATGCTGTGTGCTAGCTAGCGACTTCAAGTGATTAAAAACTGCAGCTGGCATAGTATCTTTTTATTGGTAGTAAGAACTTGCACCAAATTTTATGAGGTGATATTTCTAAGCTTTATTCTGTCTCTAAAACTTCTTAGGTGTGTTTTGCATGGTTTTTTGTGGTCTCACGACTTCAGTAGTATTGTAAAATCCTGACAGCAGGCACTAGGACTTTGTGTTGCCACATATTCTTTTTATTCAGAAGTGCACTGCCTCCTATGTTATGGCTTGTCTTTACATTGATGGTTTTAGTTTGTCTCCCATTATTGTATTTTCCAGGAGAGGTTTCTGAAGGAAAAAAAAATCTTATGAGATTTTGAGACGAATAGAAAACACAGGGCTAGTTTTGGAGAAATTTGTCATACCTAGATCATGCTTCTGGAATGAATAGCTGAGCAGCATTAGCACCTACTTTAAAGAAAGTAACAATTAATGGAATAAATTAATTACCCAGCAATCATTAGTCTCTGCACAGCTTTCCTTGGTAGTTTAAAAAAAAAAAAAAAAAAAAGGCTATGTGAATTGTCAAACCTACTTTTTCACAAAGTGGGGTAACCTCATTGTTTTGAGGTATCGTGGCCCTTTGGTATTTAAATGTTCACAGCTTGTATCTCATTTTACCTCAAAAACAGGAAGTGACTTAAAATAGAAGAGTCAAAACCGCTGACTTTGATTAAAGTGTGAACAGGTTACGAGTGCTGTGTTAATTAAAAACTGCACGAAGTTAGAGTGGAAACTCATGCAAAAGGGAACGAGGATATAAATTGTTCTTTGGGTATTTGGTAGTGAATTTCATATAAAAGCAAATTGCGAGCTTTTAAATGAAACTTTCCATTCTAGGGGAATGAGGAATAAAATCCAGAAACTTTCCTTTCAAAGACAGTGCAAATTAAGCTCAGATTTTGACTTTCTGGAGGGTTATGGGGTTTTTTTGGTATTTTTATTAGCCAGGCTCTTTGTGCTTAGAAAGCCTTTTATTCTTTTGAAGTCTGACTGTGGGTGAGCTGGTTGTATAAAGGAAAGCAGGAGCGGTGTCCTGCAGAACTGAAAGTGTAGGCTGTCACTGTGTTGAAACAATGTCAGATCCAATTGTGTCTTTCTTTCTCTGCAGTCTGGAGGATCTGAAGTCTAATAATTTTCTAACACTGGATCCAAATGTAACTGGTGTATACAGTGGAGCTTATCCCTTTGGAATTGATCCGGTTAGTTTTATTCTTTTAAATTACCCATTTGCGATGATCAGTCATTTGTAAATTAGATTTTGGTATGTGTATTAAGAAGATAAATCTTACTATGGAAAAAATACACTTCTACTTGCGTTCTCTATTCAAAAAGAGCTGGTTTTGTCTTCTTTTCTTCAGATATGGAATTTGGCAAGCAACCGTCTCAGTTTTTTAAACTCTTTCAAAATGAAAATGTCTGTGATTTTTGGAGTGACTCATATGACGTTTGGAGTTGTATTGGGGGTATTTAACCACTTGTAAGTACAAGAAGTTAAGATAATATTAACATTATAGTTTTTGTCAAGACTTGAATTAAAACAGTTAATCCAGTAAGCGAAACTGGAACAATTTTTTAAAAACAGAACAACAGTAATTGTGAAAAGTTTTCTTAAAAAAACCCAGTAGCAGAGAGGTCTTCCTTCACATAAATAAGATGATGGATCAGTATTATACTGAAAAATCTGAAGACATTGATTAATACGAGATTTTTTCACTTGTTAGTAAATATAGGTACAAGCCTCTTATGGTCTTGATTTCCACTGAAATACCTGATTAAAATTTCACTGAATATGAAGAAATCAGTTCTGGATTGTAATTTCAGTCTTACTGTTTAAAAGTGCTGAGTAGTGTTCTGTGTTATTGAAGTCATGTTTGGGCCGTGTGTTTATCTTGATCTTTCTTTGTAAAACTTATTTGTCTTTTTCCCATTTTTATCTTTAAGGCATTTCAAGAAGAAGTGTAATATTTATTTGATTTTTATTCCGGAACTTTTATTCATGATGTGCATTTTTGGCTACCTTGTGTTTATGATCATCTTTAAATGGTTAGCGTACTCTGCAGAGGACTCTACATCTGCTCCTAGTATTCTGATTCAATTTATTAACATGTTCTTGTTTTCTGGTGGTGAAACAGATGCCTTCTACACGGGACAGGTTAGTAGTGTTCTTACAAGCTTTTGAAGATCCTGTATTCCCTATGCAGATAACACTTTACCAGTCATGAAGAGCTGATGGCTGAGTGTTCCCCTAGGAAGGGGAGTGTATCAGACTCAGGGGAAACTGAATAAACGTTATGATTAAATAACATATTTACTCTTTAATTGGTTATAAGATTTTATATAGTGAAAATACCTGTTTCTAGAACAGTATCTCCCAGGTTAAAGTTAACGCTAGGGAACAGAGTCTCATGCTTCTAATTTTGATGCTTTTCTATGTGCTGTAAATAATCTTACTAAACTGATTATCAGTAATGCTTAATCTGGAACCCCGTCCTGAAGATGCTGGATGTCTGTAACCCAATTTAAGGGCCTGATTAAGTTCAATTGCATGTGCATTCAAGTGCATGTTCAATTTGGAGTACATGCCCACTAAAATCAGTAGTAGTTTTCTTGTGCTCGAAGAGGCCTTTGAAGGAAAATGGGAAGGCTTTTCCTATGTTTGATTTTGTGACCTAATCTCATTTTTTCTTTCTCCCTCAAACAGGTTGCTCTGCAGAGGTTGTTACTTAGTATTGCTTTTCTTTCTGTTCCTGTAATGCTTTTTGGTAAACCACTTTATTTATATTGGTTGCGTGGTGGAGGCCGAGGCATTAGAATGTACAGGGTAAGTATTGAGAGACACTTGCACGTTTCTTCAGTATAGAAGAATTCAGCTGGTGTTGTATTGCATATAGAGTAATGTCCTTACTAGATATTTCTACTCAACTACAAAAATTTTTGACTATAACACATAATAGTACTGTGTTTCTCTAGCTCTCTTTTTGCCTTTGCCTGCGACTACTTTAAATAGATTTTAAAAATGACACTGGCAGTCACTTGAAGACACGATACATTTCCATTTTGTAGAGTGGCTACAAGCTAATTCGAAAAGAAAGTGAAGAAGAACTTTCTCTGCTGAGATGTCATGATGTAGAAGAAGGAGGCAGTCATTCTGACAGTGGGCACAGAGAGGGGGATGGAGAGGAGGTAACGTTTTTAGTTAATCTCTAGTTTGTATGTCCTTAAAAGCAAATTAGAAGTGGAAAATCTAGAAGACAACATGTGCACTGAGTCCCTAGAAGTTTTCGCGAAAATCAGCTGAGCTTTTACAAAGACCTGGATGGCTGAGTGCAGTTTACTTATTTTTATTTGTTGCTATTTTATTCATTATTTCTTGGTATATTCAGATTTTTACAGTATGCCACAATCTGTCTGTAGTGGAGAACAGGACGAGTGCTTTATTTGCATCTGTAGACTTTGTATCTGAGACTATAGGCGTTCTTAAATAGAAGACTGGGATAAAAATCCTTGGTTTTGTATGGTTTTATGGATTCTTGAAATTAAGGCAAGAGGATGACTGTCCATTTTCCTCATAATTAAACTTGGCTTTTCATCCAGACAAAAGTCTTTTTTATGTCTGCAAATTACATCTTGTGATGAGGATGATTGCTAATGGGGTTGGGGAGGCATGGGCGGCGTTCCTGGTCCCCAGCTATTGCTGCTGTGTAGTTTGGACAAATTTTTAAAGGTCTTGACTGATTCCACTGATTTCATGAGTTGAAAGACAAAAATGCTTCAGTTTCCCAGTGTACAGACCATGTATAGTACTTGCTTCACTGATGCAGTTGACTCTTCCTTCTTATGTGTAGGAAATACAAGAATTGTTTGTTTAAATAAAACATGTCATAGTTTCATGCAAAGTAAGTGTTGAAATTTGCAGTAATTTTAGTCTTGGAACTCTTTGTTAGCAACAAGTACGTATATTTAGAGTTTACAGTATTAACGTGGTTATTTCTCTGTCATTAGCATTACTAATAATTAATTCTGCTTTTAAAGATGCAAACATTGACATTGTAAACTTACGACCTCAACAGAGTGGGAATTGGAACCATGGCTGGTTTTACTACTTAAAGTTTTCAAGTATTAGATATATTCCTTGTGGAGAAGATAAATTGCATTCATTTTTATCTACCAACAAAGTAATTGGGGAAACTAACTGGAAAACTATAGCATCTGAATTTTTTTTAATGCTGTCTCTCTCATAAGGCTCTAAACATAGCAGTTTTTTTTTACTTGATATGAAATTGATGTATTACCCTTTAATAGATTTTTTTCTTCCATGTCGATTAAGATTTGCAGATGAATGTTTTTGTTCTGTCATGCTGTACTATGTTTTTTTAAATGGATACAAATGTATTTTTATATTTTAGCTTAATTTTGCAGATGTTTTTATGAATCAAGCAATTCATACCATTGAATACTGTCTGGGATGTATTTCTAATACAGCCTCGTATCTGCGACTCTGGGCATTAAGTCTTGCTCATGCACGTAAGTGGGGTTTTTTGTTGGTTGGTTGGTTGTGGGTTTTTTTAATCTGTCCTGTATTTTTAATGCTGTTTAGAGGGAGGCTGGCCTGTTGAAGTGATGCTACTGAAATTAGTAGGAAATTATCTTTCTTCATTTAAAAAAATTGCCTGTTTAATGATCTATGGAAAGCCCCCAAACTATAATTGTGACTTACTGTTTGGAATCTAGTAATTGTCTTCATTGATTGCTCTGTGTTGTCAAGACACTGATTATCTGAGCACTGTGTTACCTCACAGAACAGTGGATCAGTAGTCTGTACAGTACCATTTCTGCTTTTTTCCATCGATTGACCAGTTTGGAAGGTATTTAAAAGTATTGGTGTCATGGTGTGAAGTGTTGCCATCAGTAGATTGTATTTTGAAACTGAGATGTACCTTCAGGTATTTCTGGGGAACGAGGAGGGGCAACTAACTGGGGTGGGAGGGTTGCCATGCTCAGCAGATCGTGTAATATTGTTTAAACTAGAATGCGGGTTAATTAGGGTAGCTCACTGGGTGAACGTATGCACTACCAACATTAATTATGAAAACTTTTTTTTTAATAGAGTTATCAGAAGTTCTATGGCAAATGGTGATGAGAGTGGGTCTTCGTGTGGATGCAACATACGGTGTCTTGCTGTTAGTCCCTCTTCTAGCCTTTTTTGCTGTGCTAACAGTTTTTATTCTTTTGGTCATGGAGGGGCTTTCTGCTTTTCTCCATGCTCTACGACTTCACTGGTAAGTTAATTATTTACTTATACCACTTTAGCATATACTGGCTTGTTTAAGAGGAGGTTTTGTGTCAAAATATTAGGTGCATTATTAAAAAGAAGTGTTAAATTCAACAGCCTCATGCTACTGTAATAGATTTATTTAATCATATTAAATAAATGGCTAGTTAGTTGAGTGTGATTATTCCTCTGGAATATTTTCAGTAAATTCAAATATTATGTTGGCTTATTACGCATATTAACCTCAGCCACATTCGGAGCTGATTCTGGTGCAAACTATGAGCACATTTGATTTATAGTATTGCAACTTTTCATACTGTAGAATTATAGTAATGTGATTAACTATTTTTAATTTCAGTCGGATTATATCACTGAATGGCTTCAGTCTATTTTATTTGTTCGGTTCAACAGAACGTTTATATCAGTGAGCAAAACTTTTGCTAAAAGGAGGGCTGCCAACCCTTAAGTATTTTAATCCGTTCTTAGTCCTAATGTCACTCTGCATATTGGAGTGGATTCAGAGAATGTTTAGTTTGAAACCTGATGAAATTTACAGTGTAAGAAAAGGCAGACATATATAGTATATAAACACACGAGGCAGAGCTATATGCATTACATTGTCCTTGTGATATTGTGTATTTGCAAAACAATTGACTTCAACTAACTCAAAACCAAATTAATAAGAAGTGAGAAATGAGCCATTGCAGCACCACCTCAGTGTGTTTGGGTCTCTTGAGAAACATGAAGTTTGCCTGCGACTGTGACAGGAAGGTTAAATAGCTGTGCAGGAAGCGTCAGTGGCAGGACTGGGATTGGGTTTGTTCAGCCGCTGCCTGTTGCACAGTTCTGTCCCTTGACGACTGGTCATTTTGGTTTCATACACAGATTTCTGCTTGTTTTTTTTCTTTTCTCATTTCAGGGTGGAATTTCAGAACAAATTCTACTCAGGTGGAGGATACAAGTTTACACCTTTCTCTTTTAAGCACATTTCTTTACGTTTTAATAAAGATGGTCGGGCATAGTTCGGTTGCTGTCAGCAGAGATGTTTGGAATTGTCTGCAAATAATCATGCGATTGGATCTCCCCTATGAATGGTTTCTTGTAGGACAAAGTGTTTTTCACTGATTGCCTTATGATGCAGCCAAATAAATCTGTAATATATACCTCCCGTAGAAATACATAGCAGATCTGGAGCATCTTGTAAAGTATGTAGGTATAAAATGTACATTCTTCTTGATAAACTAATGTTGTAAATTAATTTTATTCTTAAAAAAAAAAAGGTTGTTACTGCTTGTAAGTGTAGGCTTTTTTTTTGTTGAGGCCGTTTATTTTCTTGAGTGGTTACTTTTAAGTTATCCGAAAGACTCTTCATTATATTAAACATTCATTACTAATCATATACGTAAGCAAGCTGCCATCTTGTGCACTTTGGGAACAACTCAGCAATGCAGCAGCAGCACTGTTCTCTTTTCAGTATCTTTTCCAGAAGCATAATGAAATGTAAATTTATACACAGCAATGCAACGTGCTCCTTTTTTTCGGCCATATTTAAGATTGCGCCGAGAATGTTAAGTGGTTATTCCGAGTTCCGCCCTAGAGTCATTAATCTCTCAGAGGCCGCAGTGATACATCGCGTTACGGAAGAAGGCAGGATTAGAAGTGGGGACTGGAAGTGTTAGCCTTGTCGTTTCCTGAGAGCGAGGAGCTTTCTGCGGTGCCAGTTGTGTGCAGCCCGGCACTGGCCCTGACCTGGATGGGGAAAAGCCTTGTGTGGTCTGGGTGAGGGGACAAATACAAGACTCAAACTCTGCCTGCTAGGAATTTCTGTCCCAGGCTCTGTTTTCACAGTGTGCTCCCAGGCAGAGTTTCTGCTCCTAGGAATAACTTTTGCATGGCGGCTGAAGAATTGACCTCGATCCGTGCTTATGGATATGCAGCATTATTTATCTGATGATGAGACGAAGTTTACACTGAAGAGGCAGAAAGGGGTCGTTTTGCATTGTTTTTTTGTATCAGTCTGAACATGGGGATATGAGCATAATGTTTTAACACGTGCCCTGAGACCAGCAGAAGTTGAATTTTGCACTTGTTTCATACCAATTGCGAATAAAGCCCGTTTTGTCCTTTTTGGAGCGGGCCCTCACGTTTGTACGCGGCCCCGGGCACGGCGGGAGGGGCTCGGGGCTCGGCCTGCGGCCCATTCTGCAGCCCGCGGCGGGCCCTGCGCTGCCCGGGGTGCGTCCCCGCTGCCTGAGGCGCTTCCCGCCGAGGCGCCCAGAGGGGCGGCGGGGGCGCGGCCGCGCGAGGCAGGCTTTGGCCTCCTGAGGCGGGCGGGCCGCGGCCATCGCTCCTCCCCGGACCGTTGCCGTGGCCACCGGGGAAAGGCGTCGGTCGGGCCCCGGGGTTTGCCGCCATGAGCTTGGACGATGTGCGGGTGCGGTGGGTGCGGGACTGAGCGCTCGCCGTCCTGGGGCTGACCCATCCGGCGCCTTTCGAGGAGCTGCTGAGGCGCGGCGAGGGGGCGCGGACCGTGCTGCGCTTTTTCGACCGCGGCGGCCGGGACGGGGACCATGAGGGCGAGACGGGCGCGGCCCTGCTGCTGCTGCGGGCCCAGCGGCGCAGCGGGGCGAGGAGGCGGCAGGTGAGGCCCTGCTACCCCGGCCCGCCGAGCCCTGCCCTGGGCACTGCCTTACCCCG
>Ga0065711_1038618_pt1 | contig 18581 bp, 10 predicted proteins | sample Hoacrofraction12_FD_59098 | JGI IMG/M metagenome (GOLD analysis project Ga0065711, IMG submission 59098) | Hoatzin crop microbial communities from Cojedes, Venezuela - Epithelial fraction 12 v2 (version 2) | ecosystem: Host-associated > Birds > Digestive system > Esophagus > Crop | place...
CGCCTGGACGGGGTCCTGTGCGGCCTGCTGTAGGTGACCCTGCTTCGGCAGGGGGGTTGGACTAGATGACCCACAGAGGTCCCTTCCAACCCCTACTATTCTGTGATTCTGTGATTCTGTGACATTCTTAATACTATCTAGGCCACCTGCAAAGATTTAACTCTCCATGGTGTCCTATTTAGCGTCTCTTTAAGAGGCTTCCTCGGTTTCATTTTGTTCCCTTTCTGAAGTTGATTACCATTCTACTGATCTTTTTTGGTTGTTGCCTCTTCAAAGCTATCAGATCTAAGAACGATGTATTTGCAGCTACATAAAAGTCCTCCAGATACCAACACTTTGGAACAGATTCTGTATGCTAGTCAGAATGAAACCAAGGGTTAATTCTCTCTTTGTGGGTTCTCTTATCTGTTGAATTACAAAGCAGTCACTGCTCCTAAACGAGTTAGTCTGAGCAGTACATTTGTCCAGTTTACACCGTCATTTTTATCTCTTGCAGTGTTTATGACTCCTTCAACATATCAGTCAAAGCTGACCTTCTGGCTTGTTGGTTAGTGATATGTGTCCAATAGCATAGTTATACACTTGGAAAGCACAGGAATTCTGCCCCACTCACTGAAATGATCAATTTGTTAATTTGCTTTTACTCTGACTTTTCTTTAACAGACTGTACTACTGTGCCACTGGCATGGCCTAATCAATCTTTCCTGCATATTAGTATTTTTGTTACAGCAACGTCCTCATATAAATTTGGAAGTTCTTAGTTTCCACATTTTATTTCTACATCAGTGCTATAAGCCCAAATAGGATGTTGTCTCACTGGTCTGGTTTTCTTTCCTGTACCTTCTAAAATTGCACTTTATTCTGTTTTTTTTCTCCATTTCGTATTTATTACCATCCCAGGACAATTCAGTGTGAAACCTTAAACACTGGTATTTCAGATACCAGAATGAAGTCTGTTTTTAAATATTGCTAATGTTATCATATGGTTGGATAAGAGGAAACATCACACAGATAACTACATAACTGGTACTAAGACATCAAGGAACACAAAGATTGCTGCCCTGGATAAACAGGTTTTAAAATTTTACAAGAAATATTGGCATTCATTATGCAATGAATTACTTTTCTTGAGTCTATCATACCTTGGGAATTATAAAATCTAGTCCATTTCCCATAGTAAACAAATTCTTGTTTATTAAACATTATTATTGGTTACCTTCCAAGGCCACAGTGATTCTGTGTCACAGATATTTGTGTTGGGAGAAGACAAGCCAATCAGAGGATTTCAAGCTAAAAGAATTACTACATCATTGTATTACAAGGGGGAGGTGAGTCTGAACATATGCCTATACACAGACTTACTGAACTGTAGTAGGTACGTCTTTGAATTATGATACTGCTATTGCACATGGAGAACAGATTCCATCTTGTAAAAGGATTTTGCTGATTCAGATCGTGGTTTCATTCCAAAGCAGGTGTATCAGTGAGCAACTGAAATTAGAGCAAGCCCGTCTCCTATGTATTTTTGTCTTGTGGCTGGGTTCTTTGTGTCTAATTAAGTGTGAAGCTCCCTTGTAGCAGGTCATTTGTAATGTTTAGACAGAGGGATAAATTTACTCTGTGACCCTCTTCTTAGGGAGAGGGGAACTATCGGAACGTCTCCTCCACACAGCTGGCTGTTACCACCATGTCTGCAGCAGTGCTATGTCCTTAAGAGCTGCATCTGCTCTGTCAGGTTTGAAACTGGTAAACAAAGTTTGTTAGGCAGTAGGAAAAAAAACACAGGGCACCCTTGCCCATAAACATTGCCTTCTTAAGAAACCAGGCCAGAATCCAGACGGTTGGAAAAAGGCAGTAGAGCCTTGCGACCATGGCAAAGCTCTTCCACAGTCACAAGCTGGCCTGTCAAGCCTGAGAACTCGGCTGGCGGGACGGCGAGGGCGGATGCATTCCAGTTCACATGACTGGGAGAAACTTAGTCTAGCAGGAACCTAACTAAGATCAGATCATATCATACCTGCAGAGCATTCTGATTGTGACAAACAAGGTGAATTACACTGAAAAAAGCAAATTCCAAGTTCAGTCTAGAAAAAAACTAGTGAGAAAAAATGTGAATGGTCTTTTCACTGGTCTGAAACATTAGCAAAAGGAGAAATATTGCAGCCAATGCAACAAGCAAAACAGATGAACAGAGGTAATGTTATGGATAATTTTCCCTTTTTTACACTGCTGCTTGAAGTTGATAAGCATTTTGTGTCAGAAAATGTTTTTGTGTTAGGTGAGAATCATGCCTACAGTACTCTGTATGAAGTGTATGCAGGAGGAACCTTATAGTTCCTCTGTTGGAGATCAGTTTAGATCTATAGAAATTTTTAAGTGGTCCCTGTCTTTGTCCACAACCTATTTGCTTTTATCCAACAATTTTGTTGTCTATATATCATATACCAAACAACTACTGATGGCTGGACCATCTGGATGTTTCACGGCTCAGTCATTAAAACTTTTACCATGATGTCTTATGGCAGCCATAGATGTGTTTTTCATAAGGAAATGTGACATCTAGGATCAGGATGCTAGAGACCAGTCTGAAAACTGACAGACCCAGCATCCCATCTGATTTCTTCCTTTTGTCAGGGGTGGAGAGTCACTACAAGCAGCTTCACTTCCCCTTGTATTTTCAGACTTAAGACTGTCCATCCTCAGCTTTTAAGGCATGGATAGCTTGACTTTACAAACAACAGAAGAAGTGTCTGGATTTTATAAAAATGCTTGATAATTTGGTGGTGTTGTTATTCAGATGAACTATTTTGTTAAGAACATCAAACAGCAAAGAATACTATCAGTTTTTAGGCTCGTTGTCTTGGTTACTTTGATTGATTTGTTTGATAAGACACAGTTAACAGTAGACCACCTGACAGTGGCCAAATACAGAACTTTCACACAGGAAGCCAATGAGTATTCATAGTTAAAACAGCACTCAAATGGTTCACTAGCTAGAATGGCTGATTGTGTTCCTAACTTTGGAGCCTACATTTCTATCATTTGGAACAACCTAAACTGAGACAAAATATCCCTTTAAAATTATTTCATAGAAGCGAGACAAGGAATATACATGACAAAATATTCCTGAAATAAAACAGAAACTTGTGTCCAGTAGTGTTTACTATGTGACAAATACTTTCCAAACACATGAAAGATAATACCTGCTCAGGCAAACTCAACTAAAGAATTCACCATTCCAGAATGCATTTAAAAAATCTAAAATTAAAAAATCAAACTAAAATAATTTTTAAAAAAGCTAATACAATTGTCATTTGCTTTTACAAAGGAGTTTCTGAGACCCGAAGAGGTCTGCTTCAGGAAAGCAAATTGCAGTCCACCTTACTGCTTATATAAGATAAAAACATATGTACAGTATTTTAATGACCAAATTTGCTAGCATAATTCTTTCATTTCCTTCCCTTCCCAAATCCATTAGCTTATAAAAGCACTCTGCACAACTTACAGTAATAGCAAAGAGCTCTAACAGCAAGTTTAAGGCAATTCTATGCTGCGTGTTCAAGATAGTACATATTCTTGTGCGTGCATTCAGTGAATGTGAGTTTGTATGGGCTTACATAATTCTCAGAGAATTCCAGTTCTGATACAAAGTTCAGGTAACTGGTGTGCAACCAACTCCACGGTCTAGTTAGCACCAAACATGGAACAAGCACACTAAGTTCTTAGTGGTATATATTACATGACCAAAGAATATACACTGATAAGTTCGGATGGAAACTGCAATCATTTAAAACTGCAATAAACATTATTTTTCAAATATCTGGTATTCATTGTTTGATAACTTCATGTTACTGCTGCTGCCTACAGAAATTTTCACTTGAGTGATTCTGCTAAGACCTGATACGAGGATCTTTAATTATGGCCTCCCCCTGATCAGGGAAAAAAGTAGAAGTCCTTTGAGCTCATTCACCCGCAGCACTGAAATGAGCATTATTTCAATTGGATTTATGTGACTACTCATCATATTATGTTTGGTTTTATATGAGCAGTGAAACAGTTAATAATACTGATAATTGAAATATCAGTTGCAATGCAGTTGGAACAAAATGAAGTAAACAAGGCTACCAACAAGCTGCTGTTGTTTCAGGTTCTACACACATAGAGCAGAAGTGTCTCCACAAGACAAATTTCAGTTACGTTTTCCATCTTTTATTGACAACTGTAATAACTGGGGACTCTTTTCCAAAAACCGTTCAAACTCTAGGGAACGACTGAGAGGAATCTTTTCAGACTCCAAAACGATTTCTTGAAAGGCATCCCTTGCAGTTGAGGAGCCATCGTTCTAAGATGTCTTCTACAAATTGTATTCAAATAAACAGTAAAATCTTCTCCTAATTAAATTTCAGAGCTATACCGCAAAGTAAGAATGAAGTAAAAACAATGGAATAAAATATCATAACTTTCTTGCAAAAGTTAACTTCAGAAAACAACCATTCTTTTTCTTACTGATTGTCAAGTATTGGAGAATAGAGTAACACTTCTAGATTGTCCTCATACGATCTAGTTTTCAGATACCACTAGTTTCTATGTTGGAGGTAATAAACTCTCAAACACTACTAATCTGCATACAGATACAATTTTCTTTCCTAGTTCTGCATTGTTGCTGCCATGTTTCTTGCTGTCAGTTTGTCCAGAAAGCTCTACTTCTAGAAATCTACCAGAATGCTGTAAAATTTGTACAAGGGGCATTAAGCTATTACCTCCTCCCTATCAAAACACCTAGCACGACCTTTCTGGGAATGACATTAAAATAGGAACAATCAGTATGCGTGCATGAGCACACTATTACTGAAAACAAATATAGCAGTATGTAACTTAATTCCTGAACATCTCCACAAAGAATGCAGTCTAAGAAGTGACCTCTCCTGCACTTATCTTGAATAAGCTCTTACTGAAATCTGCTAATAGGTTCTGATAATCTATTATTTATTGCAACAGACTCTGATAGAGAATCTTAGCAGAGGACTCTCCTGTGTTTACAACACTTCCTTCTAAAATCTCTCACAAGAGATGTGAAAATGTGGCACCTTCAACTACAGATGCAATTTCTTTTGGTTGCAGTTATCCAATTTCTATTTGCTTTTAAAAAACAGAACCCTTCTTCCCTCCAAACACAGAGCTTGTCCTGCTTTCATATAATCTAGTGCATCTTCAGCTTGGTCTTACAGAAAACTGTAGATACTGATATGCAACCAAAAGTATTACTTGGGCTTAAGGACATACCTCCATGTTATACTTTTCCACTGTCCTTCTCAAAGGATCCACAACCTGCCAGCAAATCAAGATGCACAGATCAATCAGTAGCATCCCTCCAACTATCACCAGTAGCTTCTGGTCTTTAATGATCTGGAGAGACAAAACAAAAAAGAAAAACAAAAAGGGAGGAGATTCTCATGAGCCATAGATAGATCCCTGTACAGATGTATTCCTATATGGGGAGAAAAACACAGGTTGCTAATAAAAAGTTTTTTAAACAATGAATAAAGATAAGTTTCAGAAATATCAAAAGATGAAAGCAAGAAGACACAAAAGTATTTTAATTTGTTTCATGTTTATTAGAAGTAGCTAAACTGCATTCTGACTTCTAAAAAGAAACTGGGAGGACTCTTAAATATTAATGTTAAAGTCCAGGTTTAATGTTAACTCCTAGAAAATGAAAATTAAAAAATTCTAGAGAGCCACTACGGTCTTCCTGTATGCCAACGTGGAAGAACTTTCATTACATATTACAGAGAAGTTGGAGTTAAGAAGAAACTTAGTTTTCATTAAGATCTACAGTGTTCACTTTTTCATAATCTTCTTGGATGTGGAAAACACACTTGCAAGGCATTAAAAGGTAAGTTCATTTTTGAGGGGTTTTGTGTGCGTGTGTTTAACATTTGCCTCTGTTTCCCATGGAGCAGAAAGGCATGATGTATATTTTTTCTGTATTGCAAAACTTAGAGGCTTTTATGCACATGCAACATGTTTTTAATTTTGCACAAATTTTAGGTTAAAAAAAACCAAATTGAGATTTGTTAATAAAAAGAACAATCCAAACCATGTGTTACAGTCTTGTATAGCTGCATGCAATCCCTATATTATTTCTACTGTTATACAAATAGCAACACAGAAAAATATGCTGCAAGTAAAGGACCAGAAAATGCTGCTTTCCGCCTGGTGCAGCAGTAATAAAGCAGTATGTCCACCTCATCAGAGATAGCACAAGGCCTGCCTGGAGACAGAGTGTGAAGGGAAAGGGGCAGCTTTCATGGTGGCACATCTCGCTGCTGGATGGTTTGGCAAGGAGAACTTTGCAAGGAAAAGGTGTCTTGGTGGGAGGTGCAGGGGGAGGAAGACAGTTGCAGTGTGATTGCTTGTTAAGCTAAAAGGAAATCAGATATTAAGCAAAGATTCTCAGACACAGTTTGGTCCGTCATCTTCTTTGGGAAAACATAACTGTGCCTAACCTTTGATTTGTTTACCAAGTTACAGTCAAAGCTGAAAAAGGACTGTTAATCACTGAGGTTACCTCTGTAGAAAAAGCTCATGCATTTTTTACCTCTTTTCGAATGCCTCTACACAGGACTTGGGTGAAAGGTACCTAGTACTGCTCCTAGTGTGAGGGGAGACATAGGAGACAAAACCACAGGGAATTAAGTCCAAAGAGAATTTGGATTTAGATGAAATTTAGACAGCTCAAGCCAAATTTGTTTTTCTCCCTCTTAAGTGGTTAGGTAACTTTTTTTCTTGGCATATTTTGGTTGGTATTTCCTTTTAATTGATGAGGTTTATTTTACTGAAATGGGCTATTTAACTATTATGCATCTAACCTCTCTCAGTAGCCAGTGGGCAGAGACACAAACCTTCAAAGCACTACTCATCCCACCTATCTTGGGTACAATTTAGGATCAGGGAAGTTAGTGTTCTGAAATGCGTCCTTCCCTCCTTGTCCCTTCCCCATCCTCACATGTCCCCCCCCCTCCCCGAGGTCATGAAGACAAATAACTTGAGGTGAAAATACGCATTTGAGAAACATAAATCTGCCAGAAATGTTTCCTTCCATTCTACTGAGCCATAAAATTCCTTGTAAACAACACCCAAAAACATCAGTAATCAGAAATCCAGCGAAGAGTGGAGCTCTTCCTTGGAGCATTTTTTCCTGCGTTACATCATGAATGGCCCTTTTCTGGACAGAAGGGGAGAGGTGCATAACAGCAGCTGTCACTGGCAGCAAGTATTATTCATCCCTTACCTCTGCCAGACAGCCAGGAGGAAGGCAAGGAAAACAAAGCCCGTAAGATAACCTGAGGAAGCGATCTGCGCTGCTGTAATGAGCTCTGTAAATACAGCACTCCCAATGCTGCATGCAGGGTGAACGGGCTGAAGGCAGGGCTCCTGAAGCTGCTTCACACCCCCAGCACAACCCTGCTCTGTCCTTGGCAAAGCCACTGCAGTTATGCAGCTCTGAGGCAGAACTCTCCACCAAAATGCTGGCTTTTCAGAATGAGACTTTGAGATTCAATTATTTTTTGCTTCTGCCAGTGACTAGCAGTTTGTCCTAACATAAATTTACTCTGAGAAATGTTCCTGGTCTACCACTAGCAGCAATTCCAAAAGGCTTGCTGATCTCCACCCCTCCACTCTCAGGAAGCCCAGCGTTCCCGCTCGCCAGTCTTCGCTCCCACCCACCAGCATTCCTTAAGTTCAGCACATTCCCTCCTTGGGAAACACCAGATGCACTGAAGGAGTCTTGACTCAGATCTTGTGAATCCAACAATGTCTCTGTCTGACAAAAGAAAGTCACGAGCAACTGAGGCTCCTTACAATCAAATATAACATTCTTCTTTCAAATGAAGATTCTTTTTCATCCTTCTTCCAGCATGCAGTAAATCAGCCTTGGGAAAAATGCACCGTAGCTAATAAAATCCATTTTTTAAGTGCTCCTGACTCCTTGCTGAAGCCAAGCTCTCGTACAGCAGCATCTGTGAGTAATACTTTGCACCATCTGTGATTGGATAGGTGAATCTGTCTCATCCTGGCAGATCTGCCCACTGTTATAAATGCCATTGCTACCAGTCTGGACTAGATATCTAGATATGAAGCTATCTGTCCTCAAAACAATTTCGCTCAGAACACAGACTGGTAGGCCACTTCCTCCTCAGCAACATCACCGTGTGAGCAAATCAAAATTTTTCTGAAAACTTCTGACCACGAAGACAAGCTCAAGATCAAAGTCCTTATCTTCCATGGACCTTGTGGTCTGAACGCAGGAGATGTAAAATCTGTCTAAAGCTCTGGGACGAAGTTTCTGCTCGTGAAACTCTCAGGGATTTTCCAGAACTATCACAGGCTGTACTACCTGCCATGGCAACTTCAACTGTCCATTTGGTTATTGTCTCATAGACCTTTTGTGGGGCTTTTTTTTCATTTGCTTTCTAAAGCACATCCATTGTGCCCTGCAGGACCCTGTCCTCGCCCAGTTTATGGGATCACCTGGCGATTTCGCAAACAGCAGCAAGTAAATTTTAGGCTTGCTTTTTGTAGTTAAGGCTGAGGCAAACATTTTTTTATTTCTTACCTTATTAGAAACCAGCTCTGCAAATGTATATGATACGGACCTTAAAGCAGAACTCTGTTCTTAACCAAGGTCAAGGAGTCTTATATATGAATACTTACCCTCTTCTCCAGGATGCAACTCTCTTTGTACTCTTTGAGTTCCACAAATAGCTTTCCAGCATGGATTCAATAGTTCATTTCCTCCTGTCTTTTTCTCAGAGTTACTTTCTTTGTTAGCAGGAACTTTTTGTCAGAACAAAATGTCTTTAAATTTAAAGGAAGATCTATTAGCTAAATCTTCATGGGGTTTGTTGTGGGGTTTTTTTATTATTCATTGAATTCATAGAAGCATAGCAAGGCTGGGAGCATTTTTGTATCTATTTATAGGTTTTGAGATAAATATATGTTTTCTTTTTCCCTGAAAAATTAGATTTTTTTCTGTTTAAGAAGGCAGCTTTGGTTTCTTTTATGCAGATCAACCCTTTCGAGTCTAGCTGACAAATCTGTCCTTTGCCTTCTGGCACTTGCTGGATAAACAATGCAATGCAGTAACTTTTTTTCAGTTGTCCCTTCCCCAGATTCTTGGGATGGAATCTGTAGAGATAAACCCACTTTAAAGAATTCCTCTGTGAAGCTGCTTAGACCTTATGCCATTAAATGAATAGCACTGACAGCAATTATTGAAGCCCTCAGAAATCTGAAACCCAATGTTCCTCTCCCTGGTGCACACAGAAATCATGCTGATAGGAGTCATCCCTCTGAACTGGAGGGGAAAGAGAAAAAATAACAGAGTTTGTGGGAAAAAAATGATAAAGTCTGCAAGGCTGGAAAAAGGGGCCATATAGCTACTCCTAAACCTGCCTTCAGTATCTTCTCTCCATTGCATAAACTACTCTCTCTTTTCTCCCAGTATGATTGACTGGGAAGTGCCTTAGGGTTGCTCCCTCACATTTCATGGGTCAGCATAGGTGGGATGGTGCCATGAGCTTGGTGAGGCAGAGTCAGGGGCAGAAGGATGAACTTTACCATATGTGGGCCAAGGGAGATATCAATCTTTTAGTTATTAAAGCTATTAATATTTTAGAGGACTATTCTGTAACACATTCTTAATTTCTGTTGTGTGATGGAATGAGAAAAAAAGGACTATTGAAAACACATTATGCACTTGTTTCCAATAACTCCACAATGTTTTTTCAACAGCTATTATGAGTATTTCCTATAATAGGTCCTATGATTAATATTGGGAACACTTTTCACACTGCAATTACATTAGTTTTAATGAGGGAGTGATAACATTTTAAAAAGCATATTTTGTAGTAGCAAGCTTTTTGACCAGTAAGTTACTTGCAGTAAAAACCTATCCTGAAGACATTTTACTATTTTAGAGGTACTTTGATTAATTCGATGAAAGGCTATATATCTACTTATAAATTAAAAAATAAATTTGTTTTCTGCGAGGATCTACTGTGAACCCTGCAGTCTGAGAACTTGATGATTTTTGCTGCTTTCCAGGATAATGGAGTGTGTGGTACTACTGATAATAATGGACAGTTGGACAGGACCAAAAAGTTTGGGTTTGAGAATTAAATAGCTACAGTCACTAGCCTGCTAAAGCACATACTTCTAGAACATGGCTTCTTTGCTGACTCTTGCTCAGGATAATTGTAGAGCATCTTTGGGCAGACTCATGCTCTCAATAACCACATTGCAAATGTGGATGTGTTGACTCTATGCTTTGCTGGCAGGAGAAGCTATCCATTTAGAAAACACCTTTCTCCTTTTCCAACTCATACAAAAGATGCGTGGAACATCCTAGGCGGATGCTCCCAAGGGGGAGAAGAAGGTAGAAATTTTACAGAGGCTGGAGATAGGGAGAGAGTCAGTGACAGCTTAAAGAAATCATAAAATTCCTCATCTTTGAAAGCCCGAGCCTCAATCACGGCTATAATGCATTGGAGAATTGGAGACATGATTGTTTTACTAACATTGCTAATTCAACCTTAGGGAGCACAGAGCAGTAAAACATGGTTAGTTTCACAAAACTCTCTTGAAAGGACAAAAATGAAAAACACTGTAGTCTTCAAAACCAAAACAACACTAAAGAAATCAGACTTGGTAGCGTAAGAACCAACCATTCTTCCTATACAATGTTGTAGAGAACAGCCTTAGAAATGGACCTTGGCATCATATTATCTTCTGCACTCTGCTGTAGTCAAAGCTAGGTATGCTGTCTTGAGCTGCATATCTCTTCAACAAAGCAGGTGAAATTCACCTTTGAGAGAAATGATTCTGCTTAGCCCAAGGTTTCACGGGTCATAAGTGTAGAGGAATTTCTACCAGGGATGTGAATATTTATCTGTAGAGCTAAAAGGGATCCTATTCTGTAGGAAACAAGTGCACAAAGGATTTGAATTGTCTGGAAGAAATGTTCTGATTTTGTTTGAGATAACATTAAAATATCTAGACTTTAATATTTTCTGTAATGAACAATTCTGTGGGAAAGCGTACTACATCATTACCAAATAGCTGGGACATCAATGCACTTGATTACATTTACAATCCAATTTCAAGCTATTCAGGAATAAATTGCCTCATACTGTATAGCAACATGTTCTTTATTTCTCTGTCACCCATTAGTCTCATAATACACAGAAATTATGGTTGTAGCACCATTTATGAACAGTTAGGTTTCACACAGTTTTCATTGTTTTTGTTGCTACTGAGATTTAACCTTATCAAACTGTACCATGCAGAAATTTACATACATAAATTACTTCAAAAGCAGATTTTTCTCCTAGATGTACAGTTCATTAGCTCAGCTTCTTTCTGTGACAGGAGCTTGATATTTAGCTCCCCAATCCATATTTATATGAATGTAAAATTTAGAAATATGATTGCTATTGTTGCCTGGCTGGTATGTTGGCTGCTCAGCTCTTCGGAAAAACAGGATGCTTATTTTACATCTAAATATGGATTCCAGGATTACACTAACTATTTTTGAATCTTTGGATTTAAAATTCATAGTTATAGTTATTTGGGGAAAAAAGTAATAAAATAGTTGTGTTTCCACTTATATCGCTTTAGGAAATACTGTATCTGTATATTAATAACCCATGAAGATATACCTGAATAATTTACACTGCACTGTAAATATCATGGATTACTTAGTCCAGTGATAAATATTCATAATGAAAAAAAAAATCCAAAACACAAGCAAATTTCAAACTCTTGTCTTCTTTCTTACTCTCAAAGACTGAACAATAATGCTGAATATTTCTTTAGGTATCCATATGTTGGTTCATTTTCAGCAGATGGCCCCTAATAGATTGTTGTACTGTTGGTATGGTTACTCAAAGCTAATTCTTGGATCCTGACAAGTCTCTTTTTCAGACTTAGAATCTCTCATATATACTTAGTGAAATACATGTGTATCCTAGGGGAAATCCAGCATACAGGTTTTTGTTCTAAACACAAAAAGCTCTAGCTACATTGAAAAAAACATCTTGGAAAAAAGTATAAATATTTACAGTCTGAAAACTGACCTGGAAAAATATAGCAGCAGTTACAGAAAGAAATGATTAGATAATATGATCTACATTTATGCTAATACAGAAAGAACTACATCTACAAAGGCATTTAAGTGAGTAAGATGTGGGCTGTGAGGTTCTGACCTAAACCTGCTGTCAATTTAATCTGGAAAACTTCGATTCATCCATTTTTAAATGTTTAAGATAATGACTAAATTTTTTAAAACCTTTTTAAGACTTTTGTGAGAAAGATTATAGTTTGTAATTCTAAATTCCATAGGTGACCTGAAAAACCTACAGAAATGTTTATAACTAGAGATTACACTCACCCTATAAACTTTCTCACAGAAGTTTTCAAATGAGGGATGGGGATAGCAATAAACAGAGACAAGTTGTGAGGAAAAGGCAGCAGCACACAAGCTTATAACCAGGTGGCCTCCAGCTGCTTTCTTCTCTCTGTTTTTTTCCCCAGGGACTCTGTGCAGCCGCTGGTACTGACGGCTTCCCTGGAGCTGGTACCATGGGGTGAGCGCACACAGCCAGCCGCTGCCCGCCCCGACTGGAGGGGTCAGGGCTGGGGGATGCTCAGAGCAACCCAAGCGCCCCACTCCCCAGCAAGAGCATGGAGGGTCTCTTGCCCCTTCCAGTCTTCCACATGCCTTGGTTTGTGGACCATTAAGTATACGAATTAGGGAGGTGTGGTGGGCAAATTTGTATTAAAAAGTAGAGTGGGAAAGCAATGAGGTAAAAAGTTTGAGAATTCCTGCTCTGCTTCGCTCAGGTAATAAATTTGCTTCTCAAAAACAAGTGCTATCTTTTTCTGAAAACCGCACTCGGAGAGATTTCTAAAGCATACCAAATAATTCTGGCAATTCATTATTTTTCTTCATTTGGCACTTCACTGTCTTATACACAAGACCACCTTTCTCAAAACTCCTACTGCCTTTTTTGTTATGTATATTTTTCTGGTTTAAGTCAAAAAGACCGCAATAGAAAACTGCCTCTTTTATTTTACAGTTGTATTGCATGCCCAGAGCAGACTTACTATGTCTCCTTCCTGCAGAAAGCTAGGGCTGCAATGGTGTCCTAATAATGCACGTGGGGGAACAAATGTACACTGTAGAGATCCTAGCAAGCTGCAGGTTTTCAACAGTTGAATTTTTAGCCACAATGTAAGAGTTTTAGCATTTTCACAAGCACATTCTTTTTAAAGAAAATTAATAGAAAGATAATTCAATTATAGAGACAGCTGCACACATCAGCAAAAGGAACCTTTAGATCGTTGCACACCTCATCAGCTTGCGCTGAGAGTAACTAGGAGCTATCACGAGCTGTACAACCGCTTAACAGGAAGACAAGGCACATATTTTGCCTGTAGGTTTTACAGATACATAGTAATAGAAAAAAGAACAGTGAAACCCTAAAATCTTGTGTTCAGTTTCTATGCTCTGCCTACACTTCCGTGCAACCATTCCAGCCAGTCCTAATTTCAACTTTTTTGTTTCTTATTCCTTTTCCACTCCTACGTTCCTTGCCCAGTCTCTCTCCCTACTTATCGGGCCTGCCATCCTGCCTCTAAATTTCAGTCTTAATCTGATTTTAAACTAGATTTAGACCCTCAGCTGGAGTTTGCCGCTTGAATTTCAAACTCGGGCTCTATGTTCCACCATACTCAGCTTTCTTGACCACTTCTTGCAGCCCTCCCTGCCCCATTCAACTCTTTGCTGGCTCTCAATCTTATTTTAACTCTCTGGGAATTCTTATCCAAATTCTGTCCCCTTCAACTCCTTTTTCCAGTCTATAATCCCAAGCTTTTCCCTATTATTTTTATCCCAAGAGGCTTCTGTTCCCTCCAAAGCCCTTAGCAGCTAACCTGATTTCTGATTCTCAGCATCTTCCCTGCTCCCTACCTCTTGGCCCCACAGTTGTCTCTCAGTTCCAGTCTCCCTTCCCCATGTTAGTGTCAACAAAGTAGGCTGCACAATCTCCTGTCCGTCTTTGCAGTGCACAAAGACCACAGCTTCCCTCAGAAGTCTTTTAAGGACTTAGTAGGCTGCATGTAAGAACACAACTTTGCCAAACTGCAGCCTGACAGGCATAGCTAAGTCAACATGGACTGGTAAGCCGTTTTTGTCTGTTGTGGTTGGTTGCAGCTTTCTAAACCTGGGATGGTACCAATAATTTTTCTCAATACTTGTTAAGGTCTTTAACCCTTTCTCCTCTGTGAGAACTCTACAGTCACATAGTAAATTTAAGAACAGAGAAAAGCTTATGAAATATCATCAATGAGTAGAATAATATTGGCAAAAGTACAGCAGCAAAAGTCTTAAGAAAAGATGCTCCCTATGCAGTTCTGTATTTACCTTGTAACAATCTTGTCAACAAAAAGACATATGCCACCAGAAGTCTACAGTGGTAGTGACAACTGAGTATACTGACAATATTTTCAGTGAAAATTAAACACAGAACATCCCTCCTCTGATGTCACAGTGAAAGGAATAAGTACGAATAGAGAGAGCTAGAATGTATTATGTTACAGGTAAGACAAGCCTATCACAGCCGAGAAGTATTGTACATTCAAACAGAAACTGCAACAAGCAACGCTGTGATCCAGATCATCATGATTTATTGCATTCACCTACAAATGGTCAATACTTGTTTTTGTAGGAGCAAAATATATAAAGGTTACGGAGGCTTTAAAAAACACTGCTTTGATTTTATTACTGTTCTAGTATTTGTCAAAAGTGAATGTTCTTTATCTGGCCTACTGGAGTTGTGCAGGAGCAGCCACTATGCAGGACAGCTTTAATACCCCCCAAAACCTAAGACAATGCTGTTTCCATTAAAAAAGACACAACCTTCTAACTTCTACCAGAAGGGCTGTCTTCCTGCAATGGTTCAGCTAGCTAAAGTTTCCCTAGGACACCAGATGCTCTCCTGCCACTTTTACTCTCCTCTCCCTCCTCTTACCCACTGCCAGTCCTCCTCTGCTGGCAAGGGAAACATAAAAGCAGTCCTCACCTCTTACTGAGCAGAATATATTCTGCTGTCCAAACCAACAGAAAGGAGACATATCAAAAACAGAATTGCACCTCAATCATAAGTGTTACAGTTATTTTTAATACTAATTCTATTCTATTTTCCATTATGTCTACTAACCTCTTTAAAACTCAAAAATAATTGATTTCCCCCTACTGATTTTGTAATTTCCATTTCACAAAAATTGATTCCCTTGCACCCCTCTGTTTCAAATCCAGCTCAAATTAATACATTTTTAATTTGTTTCCTTTGAGCCCTTGCAAGATCAAAGATGGAAAACACAGCTCTGGGAATCTTGCAAAATTTGTCAGTTAGCAGCCTGATAGCAGAAGGAATGTATTCTGAATTTTATTATTTATTTTTTTCCAGTAACAAAGGACTAGATGTAAAAATGGGTGAAAAAAAAAATTGTAAGAGCTTTATGAACAGAGGCTAACAAAAATCTTCACCTAATTCAAGACATCCTACACAATTTAGTTCTGCTCTCCACTGCACTAAAATGGAGCTACTATTTAAAATCCTATAAATTTTGTCACAAGGACAGAGACTTTCTCTGATCTCTTCACAAAGCCATGTGGTACAATTAATATAGGTGTCCAGTAAAAGTTTGGAAGAAAGCTTGCCCTGTCTGATGAAGATAAATAAATTCACTCATTATATTTTTCTCTCTTCATATAATCTCTATATTCTTCCTCACTGAATACCCACTTCCAGTAAATTAATGAACCAATATTTATCACTGTTTGGAAAACTTTTCTGATGAAAACATCCAGGATGACACGCAGCAGTGGTATACCTAAATGTCAGATTTTACTGTCATATGCAGGTGGAAATTGAAGAGACCGCAGATTAATAGGATCCACAGTACTTAAATAATTTTGGAATTTTGAGCTCCTCATATTGAAATGTCAGTCTGCTCTGTCATGGCACAGCTAATTCAAAAAACATTAATGTGCTTTTTCATGCAGCACTAACTTTGTTTAGTTGTCAGCTTAGATATTGTTTGTGAAATTTTCTATTGTCTATGCTTCCATAGACACAAAAATCTTTGTTTGTAAACTACATCTACTGAAAATGGAAATGTCCTTCTTGTAAGATGTAAGTCAAGAATGCCATGTTTTTCAATCAATTCTTAAAAACAGTTTTATGTATCCTGGCATATCAAAGACAGAAAATCTAGGAGTAATAAAAATTTATCACAGATAGCTAATTTGTTCTGCATTAAGAAAACTGTTGTCCTTTATGATTCATGCTTGTGTTCTGGAATGGGATATCTAAATACAGCAAACCAAGATAATTCTGTGGAACAGCCATTCTTTAAAGTTTACAGAACAAAATACATTATTTACTTAATTCCAGAATATTGAATAAGATGCGTTAATAGCCTTGACGTTTCCAGTAGCACTCAGAGTAAAGCATCACATTTGTCAGCATCCAGATGTTTGAAAATTTATCTCCCTTATACTTGTCAGTGACTTTTTAATGGATTTTAAACCATTTTTAGCATCCAGCCGTGAATAAACAATTGCAATTCGCAGTTGTTGAAGGGCCTGTTGAAGAACAGGCACTATATAGAATTTGAGGATTATGTTTAATTAACAGATAATGAGATTTTATATTGAGTAGGAACCTGAAGCTCTAAAATGAAATGTTTCCTGAAAAACGATAAAGCAAATACTTATCAAGAGTCCGTTAAAGTGCCTGTTCATTCCTGTTTGGAATACTATGTTTTGTAGAAATGTTCAAATTCTCAGGATAACAGAGGTTATTAAGCAAACGCTTTTATGTGTTACCCTGGTGTTACCTTGTGTAACGTCACTAATTTACAAAGATTTGTACCAATATAACTGAGAACATCTTTGCAATATAAAATGTCATTTTTTCAAGAAGGTAAAATATTGGCTCAGATTTGAGTAAAAAGTCTTTACCAAAGGAAGTCAAAGATCCTGGAGAAATATACGCTGAACTCTGGTAGCATAAACTGTTCTATCTGTCTTAGCTGCCTCGTTGCACAGGTGCAGAAAGGGCAGTCTCCACTGCCCTCCATCCAGATCATCCCATTTCTGGTACAGAAATTTCTTCTAACTTTACTTCATTTTAAGATAGTTGTCATTTACTCTTCATTTTTTTTTACACTGAATGACCAAATAGTAGAGGAAAGGACTAGATGGTTGTGGTGTTAAGGTGCCAGAGTACTCGGTCCAGTTCCAGCTGTGGCATGTATTTAGAAACACAGAGCAGTCTGGGTTGGAAGGGACATTTAAAGACCATCTAGTCCAACCCCCCTGCAGCGAGCAGGGACATCTTCAACTACATAAGGTTGCTCAGAGCCCCATCCAACCTGACCCTGAATGTTCCCAGGGATGGGGCATCTACCACCTCTCTGGGAAACCTGTTCCAGTGTTTTACCACCCCCATTACAAAAATTTCTTCCTTATATCCAGTGTAAATCTTCCCTCTTTTAGTTTAAAACCATTACTGCTTGTCCCATCACCACAGGCCCTGCTAAATATTTGTCTCCATCTTTCTTCTAAGCCCCCTTTAAATACTGAAAGGCTGCAATAAGGTGTCCCTGGAGCCTTCTCTTCTCCAGGCCGAACAGCCCCAACTCTCTCAGCCTCTCCTTGTAGCAGAGGTGTTCCATCCCTCTGGTCATTTTTGTGGCCCTCCTCTGGACCCGCTCCAACAGGTCCATGTCTTTCCTGCACTGAGGGCTCCAGAGCTGGACACAGGACTCCAGGTGGGCTCTCACCAGAGCAGAGACCTCAATAACCTAAGACATAAATCCTCTCAGAAACTGAGTTAGCTCTCTCTATCTACCTAAAGCTGAAACCTTTTTAGGGACAGGTGTATCTTGTGACCACAACTTCCTATATGTTGCAACTGTAGAAACAATAACATAGTTCTAACAACAACAACAACAAACCAAACAAGAAAAACAGCTCTTCCTGGAGCACACACAGAGGGAAACAAACAGAGGAATCGGATGAGGTTTTGGTTTTGGAACACTGTTCTACTCATTATGGTATCCTAGGGTGCATTAAGAAGAGTGTGACCAGCAGGTTGAGGGAAGTTCTCCTCCCCCTCTACTCTCCCCTAGTAAGGCCCCATCTGGAGTACTGCATCCAGTTCAAGAAAGATGAGGACCTACTGGAGGGAGTCCAGCGGAGGGCTACAAAGATGATGAGGGGACTGGAGCATCTCTCCTACGAGGAAAGACTGAGGGAGCTGGGCTTGTTTAGCCTGAAGAAGAGCAGGCTGAGAGGGGACCTTCTAAATACCTATAAATATCTTAAGGGTGGGTGTCAGGAGGATGGGGCCAAACTCTTCGTAGTGGTGCCCAGGAACAGGACAAGGGGCAATGGGCACAAACTGAGGCACAGGAAGTTCCGTCTGAACATGAGGAAGAACTTCTTC
>Ga0065711_1038619_pt1 | contig 18581 bp, 7 predicted proteins | sample Hoacrofraction12_FD_59098 | JGI IMG/M metagenome (GOLD analysis project Ga0065711, IMG submission 59098) | Hoatzin crop microbial communities from Cojedes, Venezuela - Epithelial fraction 12 v2 (version 2) | ecosystem: Host-associated > Birds > Digestive system > Esophagus > Crop | place...
GGAAGGAAGGAAGGAAGGAAGGAAGGAAGGGAGGAAGGGAGGAAGGGAGGAAGGGAGGAAGGGAGGAAGGGAGGAAGGGAGGAAGGGAGGTAGGGAGGAAGGGAGGAAGGAAAGCTCTTTTTTATTCCGAAAATAGCTGTCTTGCAGAGGTGGGGGGGCGTGCTCCACTTTCCCAGCAACATGTAACGCCGCAGTGGGAGCCGCCTCCTGTGCTATTCTGTCTCCCATGTGATGCAAAGCGACCAAGAAAATTAGCAACGAATCATCGCACATGTTAGCTGGATGCTGCAGTGGGTGCCAGTGTTTTCATGAGTGAGCTTCTGGCTTCTGACTACCACTTCTATAGGAAACAAGAAAAGCAGGTATTTTATTTGTGTCTATGGGCAGAGACAGGGAACTCATTAAAATGCGACAAGTTTCTGGGCTGAGTGATACGGCACATGTAATCTCATTATCTCTACTGGGGAATGGCAGGACTATGCGTGTAAAACAAGATTTTGTGTGTATGGTTCAGTCAGTGCGGACTAATGGATTGATAATGGGCTGTTTGTTGCTGCTCAGATTTTGGCTCGCATCTGCAGTGGGGGTACGTTGGAGCAGATCCACTGAAGCACATTGATTGATAGTTACGGTAGATGTAAGCTGGCGAGTGTTTAGACTTATTTTCCATTCAGTGGGTAACTTATTACACTGTTTTCTCTAAGTTTATCCATGCACATAGTACAAATATAGCCAGATGTCCTCATGATTGTTTGCATTTCTCTGAAAAGTGAATGGAAACATTCACAGGTTCAGAGGAAAAATAATGGGTTTGTGGGGGGGAACTGTGTGACAGCTAAGGAAGAAGGCAGCTGGGTTTATGTGAGAGAGAAGGAAGGGCTCCACGTTTCAACGGAGAAACCAAGAACTCCCAGACTCAGGAGGTTCTGCTTTAAGGAGAAGGAAGATTAAAGAACACTGCAAGGAAAAGAAGGTAGGAATATGATGTATACTGTCTTTTACCCACATCACTGTATTTCATTCTATGCCAAAGGAGCGATTTGCTTCTGTAACGACATGTCCCTGCAAGGCTTCCATAAACACAAAATATCCACCATACGGGAAGTCTGAAGAAAAGACAGAATAAACTATTGGGTCCTCCTGGGACCAGTCCATCCCAAACCTGACTTCTTTTCCAGCTGGGTAGCAGACTGAGAACCTTTGGCCAGGGCATATTGCTAAGTGTGTAGACAGTAAGACAGTGCTACTGGCTGCTATGACCACGGGGAATGCAAGAGCACACAGGACCACAGTTAAGGCTTGCATCTTCTGCATGCGAGTGAGCATCCAGCTGGGAAGCCTTCCAATTTGATGACTATCACAGATACCAAGATGCTGTGGGAATAACTGTTTCTCTGCCATTTCCGAGGAAAGAAAAGCTAGATCTCTGGCTCAAAACTACAACCTTGAGCTGAAAACAGACATGTGAAAATCAGAGCTCTTAAGCACCTTGGGTAGTTCTACTAAATTTGACATAAGCAGCCACAGTTGTGTGTATCAGAGAAACACAACAAAAACCGCGAGAGGCTGGCTCATAACTGGCCAAGAACAGCCTGACAAATGTGAAGAAACTTGGCTTTTCACAGCCTCTGTCTCCGCATGAGGCACCTGTCAGTGCAAAACACGCTAAAGGCTGATCGGAGAGGCATTGCCCACCCTGGGGAGAAGACACGTGCCAGCAGGCAGGGAGAGCAGGAGCTCAGCCTCCAAAAGCCCATTCCCACAAAAACATTCACCTTTCTCTGCTCTGTGGGTACCTCATCTACATCACGCGTGTGTGAGTTCTCTCCGCCAGCAGTCACGGGCTCCCTGTGCACTCATGGGAGGAGAAGATTTCTGCTTGAGAGGCAGAGAAGAGAGATAAGCAGAGCAAGGATCTCGAAGAGCCCACTCGCATCTTGCAGCTCATTGACTGGATAAGGAGTTGGGAGGAGAGTGAAACCCATTCTCCAGACTCTTCCTTGAACATGCTGTGCAGTTCCAGGTATGCTTATTTCTCAATTAAGATGTTGCAAATAGGGATACCAGCCAGGCTGACTGAGCTGTGTTAGTCATCGCAGACAATCCCATCAAGGCACAGCAGAGAAGAGGTGAATCATCTCCAGACTGAGACACCCATAGATATGTCATGTTTTTTGTCCATCTGCCAAAATGTGCCATTATAGACTAGAAAATCTGCAGCGCTAATGTTGCTGTCATTCTGTTCTGCTGTTTTCCCTCCTGTACCTTTTATTTTTCTTTATAGCGTTACATGACATAGCATAATGTATTCACATTTTTTACAACAACAACAACAAAAAATCTCCCTTTGTATCTATAGCAATTGTAGTATCCAATCGATATTTCTGGCAGCAGAGCAAATAAGCAAGCGCCTGCGGTCAGAATGTGTGAGCAGCCTTGGTAGCAGTGCAGTTCCTCGTGTAGGTGGAAGCTCCTTAACTTGCTCCTTGCAAAATGTGTGGCACCGATTTCAGCAGGCATTCCCCAAAGGCTGCGATACACTCAGAAAATGAGGATGCACCAGGGAATGAGGGAGTCAATGGTTATCCCTTTAAAAGATTTGTTTGCAACCAAGGGCATTCAGTCCCCAGGCCCTTGCGGCACAGGAATTGCCTGCCACCGCTCAACTCAGTTTCCCTCATTGTGCAGGGACCTCCCCATCAAATCTCACTGCTGTGTGTGAGACTGCCACGGTGGGCTGCAGCTTCAGAGCCTTGTCCTACCTCCCATGATGTCCTCCATACCTCTTATAGCTGGTTGGTCCTTGGGGATTGTTCGCACTTCGAAATGTTCCCCACATTTTGGGGGAACAGAGGTGCAGCTGTGCTCAGATGGTGGTTTTCTGTGAGATTTCTTTCAAAGTGGCCCATCCACATGCTCCTGCCAGTGGAAATCATACTGATACACTGAGGTGTTATTTCTCTATAAGCTATCTCTTTTCGCATCCAGTGTCTTGCCTGGTGCTTGAAATATCCACCAATAAACCAAATTGTATGGGACTCCTGTGCAAAAGTAATAAGATTAATCCTACATAAAAGATTTTAAAAAATGTATGTCAGATCAAGACAATAGGTGAGCTGTACTAAAAATAAGCAAATTTCTAGTCTTATTGTTTAGTATCTTCCACCCAGTGTCTTCTTGTCCTCTGCTTTGATTCTTGTTATACCCTGTGCTTCCTCCACAGCTGGCTCTTGACTGTGCTGGTGCAGGTGAGGGAACACTAGCTTCTGCTGTTAGCAATCTCTGCAGTACTAAACCCCATTTCTACTTACCGAAGCATGTCAGTTTTATCCTGGCGTATGTATTGTGCTGCCTGACATGGCTGACGTGATATCTTGGCTTGCGGTGCAAGTTCAAAGCTTATTTGCTTTGGTAGTATCAGAGGTGTTCTCACTGAAAAAGTCTTCCATTGTCAGCTCTTGAAAAGCAGCAAATCCCACGTTTTCATTTTAGCAATCAGAAGTCACTTGGAATTGCAAAACAAGAAAGTCGTTCAGAGAAGTTTATTTTCCAAAGAAACTTAAAATTATTTTTAGTTATTTTTATGATGTCATTAATGTGAAACTATAGTTCCTTATTAACCCATTAAAACAGATTGCACAGCTCAAAATACTTTATTTTCATTGCATGAATGTCTCCTTGGCTTCACGTGACTGCTCATCAGAAACAAAAGCTAAGTGGCCTAAGACCATTTACTGTGCAAAGAGAGTAGCCAGAAGATATCTAAAATTATTCTGCCTCCTTAGCCTCTATTTGGCTTCTTTGTCACATGTGTCAAGAGGCTCCCTTTGAACAGGAACTGGCTATTTTGAGGGATGAATGAGAGTGAGCAATGAGGGACCTGATGTCCAGGCTCTGTCCAATGCCCTCCTTTATACATTATAGAGGAAACTGGATTCTGCCCCTGCACCAAATTCCATGTATGGATTTTAGTGACATCCATCAGATTTGGTCTTTGAACGTGGGAAGAGGTATAGGAGATTAAGCACGCTGGAGTGTCAGGAATCCAAAATAAGACATTTAGCCCTAATCCCTTCCTGGCTGAATACCTCATCTGCAAAATATGGTTAATATTTCTTCACCTCCCAAGAATGCTATGGAAACACATTAATAACTGTGAGACAGGCGCTGTGGTGTGGAGCACTCCAGAAAAGCCCAAAAGGAAACTGGCAATTCTGTGGGAAGAACCCAACCCAAACAGTGGTCAGCGAGTGTGGCTGCACCAAACCCTGGGGAATGGTATAATGAATTTCTTTTCTTTCTGTGACCATGTCTGCCCTTGTATACTGAGTGAGGCAGGAAAAAACAGTGTTAGGTCATTCAATTAAGGATGCCATTGTAAGAGGAGCAAATTAATAACGTGTAAGGGAAGTTGCTGGAAAGCAGATAAAGGAAGATGTGAAATCAAAGTGCTGTCTGCTGACCGAGTGCTTTCAGCCATCCCTCTGAGGAAGGGGCAGTAAGGGTAGGAACTACAGCTATGTTTTTCTGAGCGACAAAGCATGCTTCTAGTTGCTGCTATATTTGGTCTCTCAAGCAAAATTAGTAGGGAAAAATCTGTGAAGACCTCCAATATTTGCAAACCTGACAGGATCTGGACACGAACCACATGTAAAACTACTCAAGTAGTAAGTAGTAGTAAGATCAAGATTTTCACAGCTGCACATGTGCCTAGCCAAAATACAAAATAGAAAAAATCCTGGAGGCATCTAGAAGTCTTTATACCTCCCTACAAATGTAGGCACAATTGTGAGAACTGGAAAATGGGCTTTTTTTATGATTGTTTCAGCTGCATTTCCTCAATCTGTGATACAATATCAGGAAGCTAATGTAGTCATCTTTCTTTTTCAGGCTCACTTTCTCTCTTCAGTCACCTTCAGGTAGATTCTCTGACATCTGCAGGATCTTTCTCTGTGTGGAAAGACACAGCTGACTGTTCTCATGAGTCTTGCAAAAACGGAATATCTTTTTAAACATCAAGTTTGGATGAAATTGGTCACAGGCTCCAAAGTAACTGGGCATGAGATGCAAACTTCCTGGCAGACACAAAATGCCTGTACACCACCTATCTTCTTAAGACACCAGGGTCAATGATTATGATGAGAGAAAGAATGAAATATGGAAGAAGAAGAAAGATGGAATTGGACATGATGTTAGTATCTAATTAGGCTGAGGAAGGAAATATTCATCCTAAAGGAAGCCATCTGAAAACCTGATAGTAAATGAAATTGGGTGCCTACTAAATTCAGTCCTCTTCAACCCACTCTGCTCAGTTTCTCGGAAACATCTTCATGACCCAGACCTCTGTCATTCTTAATAAGGAAGGCTTAACACCCTCCAGAGGGGGAACAACAGGGAAACCTTTCTCTGCCTCATTAGCTTCCTGTATATAAACCTGTCATCCCAGTGAGCCAAGAACTGAGCTTGTGACTCAAAACCAGACCCCAAGCTGAGAGAGCATCATGTTTACCATGTATATGAGGCTGACTGAGAGTTTTATTAAACTAAAAAGCCAACCAATGAAAAACAACTGACAGAAAAGAGCCATGCTGCATGAATATGAAGGTCTTGCTTAACACAAATTGAAGTTACTATTGATAGCCATGAAATACTGTTCATATAAGTGGTTACAACAAATATTTCACTTTCCCAACCATCAAGGGATTATAATTTTTAGGCTTTAAAAGTAAGCTTAAAAGTAAGTTGAAAATATTTTCATAAAAATTTTCATTCTAGTTCTTGTATCAACAAAATTATGTTTCACTTTCCATTCTTTTCTTTTAAACTTTCATCTTTGCTGCCCACAGGATAGCTGCAAATGCAGTAAAAAAAGATGTTTCAATGTCTGCTTAAGAAGGAGCCATATTTTGCACTTGCTTTCTGAAAATCAAAACATTTGACTCCAATGAATTAACGAATTCTTAATGTCCTTTCTAAGGCATAGTGTAACCTTTCAGTTTTGTACAAGCCTCAGTTGGTAGCACAGCGAGTACTGCCAGAGCAACTGTGTAGAACAATCTGGGGGGCAGCAGTGAGTGAGCATCAGGACTGAAGCTGTAAACATTCACTAGTGAAAACCTGGACTTCAATGGCTGGGGTGATACCTGCTCTGCTTTTCTGGCATCTCAAGAAGTTCTTGGCTCTTCCCTATTCCCTTTCCCTGCTTGCTTTGCTTTTGACCACAACAGTCTTGCTAAATTTTGAATCAGCTATTCAAGTGCCCATGCTGTGAAGAACAGAACCCCTGGTAGGAATTTGGGAACAATAATCTTTCTGAAGAAAGAACAGGCTTTCCCTCTGTGACTCCAGCTGTGCTGACAAGGCACAAGCAAAAATCCTGTGCTGGACCTTGAAGAGGAGAGTGCTCATCCAGACCTTCAGACTATATTGATTTGAAGCCCCTCATAGTCCTTGGTAAAAGTTCAAGGCGGAATGGCAGAAAAGCTGTTCAACCTTCACTCATCTCATTCTCACTCACCATTCCCACCTTAACCAGTCAGGGTAACATGACTACGTTTGACATTTCCTTCCAGCTGTCCAATCTCAGTACAATGAATCCCAGCAGCCATGTTGGAAATTCGACTGCTATCTCCTAGGCTATCTCCTAGCCATGAGAATGTGACTGTGCTGGAGCTTAAAGCTTCAGATATGTTGCTGAAGTAACCAAGGAGGTGTAATTTTTTTCAGCAGTCTAGTAAACTTTGGCCATTTCAGGTAGAGATAATAGAAGGGACTAGATGCAACAGTTCCTGTCCTCAGCTGCCCAGTCTGCCTGGCTCCATCCTTTCCTTGGAAGAATCCACCTAACGCTGCAAGGGTGGGTGCGGTGCGCATGCAGCAGCTGCTGACTAGCTGTGGTTAGCAGCCTGCAGTGTGCTTACTGAATAATTTAAAGTTGGTGCCAGTTTTCCTTCTTAGGCTGGGCTGAAAACTACCAAGGGTCAGGACTGCTATGCCTGTAAGGTCCCTGCAGTGGTGGGTAGACTTTCTGCCATCTCTGCTGGGGATGACCAAAGCCATCCCTGAACAAAACCCTCAGCTTTTGATTACCACACAAGCCATATGATTTTCAGAAGACAGCTGGCTTGGTATCTCGGAAAAATAAAAAACATTTATAAACTAGATCTCCCCAGACTATATATATAGCAAATCCAGCAAACCCCTTGGGAAATGTTGACTCCAGCAGCTAAATGTACAAAACATTTCTGAATATCATTGAACTGTCGATGTTACTACTGAGCACATGAGTCAAATATGCTCAGTGTGTCAAAAATGAGTTAGGGAAGTGCTGTAGTTGCTGTTTATGCCAAAGGCTCCTTCAGTTGACAGCTTTAGATACCTTAAAAGCATAAACATTTTAGCAGACAACAAGTTGCATTTTCTAAACTAACAGCTTTTTGAAATTATGGAAAAGAAACCCATAAAATGGTTATGTATAATTCTCCTCCTTCACACTCACGTTAAAGCACTTTAGCAAAGTAACTCTCCCCCATTGTGGCAATAATAAAAGAACTTGTTTACAAATTGTACACTGAAATTGAAGTTACTGGGAACAGCAACAGGTTTGTAGTGACAGGTCACTTTAGATTGGAGTTTAATTTATGAAGATTGCTTTACCTGAGGCTATGGTAATCTATGCCTTTGGAGTAATTCACCCTCTGCCTCATTTCGAATGCAGTCAAAGACTGTCGTATTTCACTATGACAATGTAATCACAGATCCACATTAAAAAGTCATTATTGTTTAGAATCCAGCTTGGTTTGAAAAACACTTACTATAAAATTCAACAGCCTTTGTAAATTACCCAAAGGTTTACTCAAGAATACAAGGTGCAGTGATTTAAATCTGGAACTTACTACTTTATTGATTATGTGGGATTTTTAGGTCACTGCATTTACGGGAAATGATTAGTGAGTAATCAAAGTAATAAACTCCTTGATGTTGGTTCATAAATAATTATGAATTGGATTTTCTTTATCAAGTATTAAATAAAAACTGAGTTAGACATAGAATATCTCTTATTTAACTTTTTTTTCCTACAGAATTCTAAAAAGCAACAGTGACAAAACCAATGAGGAGCATAATTTTCTGATTCCTATCTCTCTTGTTTTTTTAAATCAGAAGCAATATATTCTCACAGATATATCTATTGCACTCTTCAGCTTAGAGTTGTGCACTGAACCTAAAACTTAGCTCCACTTTCTTTTTAATTCTATGCTGACTTTCCCGGCATTGCTAAAACGAGTCACAGATAGATTCAATCTACTTCATGGTGTATTAAAACCCAGATTTGTATTCTAACTAACATTCAGCTGTTTACCCATCACTGTCCATATGGTGGTTATGGAAGTCCTACTTATCTTTATATTGTTCAAGACCTTTCTTCTTCATAGAATTTTTTCTTGCAAATTGAGAGTTTTAGCCCTGACTATTGTGCAAGAGTTTAAAACTGTAATAAAAACAAATGATGCAATGAACCAATTAAAATTGTTGTATATATATTTTTTTAATTAGTCATTTATGAGCTGTGAATTGGATCAGATATTCCCAATGCACATGACATGCTGACATATAATAGCTGCTTTTGGGATGTCAGGTTAGCTTTTTATGAATTCAGATAGAGGTAGGTTTTCTTTCTTTAATTAACTTTAGGAATAATTTTGTTCTCTCTATTTACAATATGAGTAGACACTTGAATGTAGCTTACTTAGAAGGTTTGAAAGCATTACATTTAATAGCAGTTGTGTTCACATTTCAGTAGAGCCATATTTTGGACTCTAGGAAAAAGTGAATATTATAAAGCCTTTTTATGCAGAGGTAGGTTCATTAACATTGCTATTGTCTGAACATGCGCAAGAATTAATTCTTGCTGGTAAATGAAATCATGTGGACAGAGTTGTGCCTCCTGCCTGAAGCAAATACTTCTGGATTGAAAAATCCTTCTCTCCTCCAGCCTTTTTGAGTGCTGTGACTAAATGGGGCTATGGACAGTATTTTTGTCTCAAACCTTCTCAGAGCTGCTTTGTCCATGTCCAAATAACACTAAGGATTTTCACTTTTACACTGTGAGTTGGTTCAACTTTTAGTGCCTTCCAGCTTTGCGCACCTCACACAAACAAGTGACCGCCGCTGCTTCAGGAAGTGGTATCAGACATATCAACACGCGGATTACCAGCAGTATGTTCTTCTGCAGGATCAGCTTCTCTGCACCATATTCATGGCATGCAGTACAAATGCAATACTCACAACATACACACCATCCTGCCTTAGACAGCTTGGGGGAGGTCGTGTGTCCTGGTGGACATGATGCTAGGTCTGGTACTGCTCCTACCCTGTCTGGGTTCTTTGAGCAATCCACTCTCTTTGTCTGTTGTCTATTTGGAACAAACCCCACATTGTTCAAAGTTTTATATACCTCACAGCTTTCTAAATAACTGGGAAGTTACCATCTAAATAAGAATTACACCTGTGGCCATAGCTCTGAAGGAAGTGTTTATCTCTTTTTACACAGTATAGTCAAAGCATGACAAATAAATTAAAATCTGTAGCCATTTGTAATCGGGAAAAGATAAAATGCATATATATGCTTAAAAGTAAACTGTAGACACGTAAACTAGTAAAACTATCTATTGCGGTAAGACCTGTGAAGGGAGAGTGAGCAGAGATATCCATTGGCAGTACCTAAAAGATCAATTTCAATGGGCAATTCTGAAAAGAGCTAGTTAAAGAGGAATAGTTATTTTAATGTATGCCAACAAGCTATTATTGAGTCTAACCAAATAATAGCAATAATAAAAAACTCTTGCAAATTTCTCATGCGGACCCACAAAAGTGTGCCAGGGCATAGAAGTTTAGCACTGCCCTGCAAAGCTTCAGCCTTTGTGTAAATCTTCTCTTGACAAGTCAGCAGCAGTGAGGGGCTTCAGAGGAGCTGCGCTGCTTTGCCCCAGTCGGAGCAGGGCTGCAGAGTAGCCAGCCAAGCCATGTGTGGCCATGCAATGCACAGGGTGATGTGCCCTGCAGAGGCTCTGACACTGCAGTGCGCTTCTCTCAGCTCTTGTAGGGACATCAACCTAACTAACAAGTTCTCATCCTCTTCAGCCAGATTTTGAAGTAGAAAAGTGCAATTAAATGAACTAGCATCTGAAATTATCTTTTCTTAGTGCAACTTGGAAGTAGTGATTTTAATAAGCAAAGGCTTTATTATCTTTCCTGATACTCAGTTCGTTTTCAGTGTACCAGCATCCTACTTGATTTGAGCAGAAACCGACTCTAATCACATTTCATATTAAATATCCACATATAATTCTAAAAGGGCTAATGATGAGGAATAGTTATTTTAATCAATGTTAACAAATTGCTATGGAGTCCAAGATGATAATAGTTTCAAAACACTTTTTGAAGACCACTTTCCCAACAAATAAGAAATTAAATCCATGAGTTACAGCTCTAAATTACTCTTGCATGAATTACATGAAAATGGTCTCTTTAACATAAAGGGCAGCATCAGTTCTTCCCTCTGAACATGAAATAATTCTTTCAAATTAATGGTATTCTCACTAGGTTGGAGACTGTGGAGCTTCCAGTGGCTCTTGTAAACCAGTCTCAGAAAAGCAGTGTTCCTTCAATTTTCTTTTAAAACAGTTCCTGTCAAATAATCTCCTTAAGTTGTGATAAACCTAGTCCTGAGCCTGAACCTTCCAAAATCTAGCAGGATTGGGCTCAGAAAGCAGATTTTATAAGCAGGTAAGTGTTGCATTCCTGTGGGAGCTGTGGCAAGAAAGTACGTAATCCTCCTCGGTACAGTTGGCAATAAAATAAGGTACCACTGAGAGACGTGACAAGCCTGCTGTTTGAAGAGGTGGTGGCTAATATCTTGTTAGCATAATTAGCCAACGGTGCTTTCTTCATGGATATCAGTTTCTAATTAAGGTACAGATGTTCAGTGGAAGTCCTAGCACTATTAAAACATGCCATCTGATTGAGAGGGGCTAGGGATTTTATTCCTACAGTAGTGCTACCCTGGGCAAACACCTAATTGGCAGGAGTAATTAAATAGAAGAGGGCAAATTTCTATGTACATCTAGCCATTTCTGTGCTATTGCTGCAATAGCAACCTCTCCCAGCAACAAACCCAATCACAGGGAGTAAGTAAGAGGACCAGGGAGAAGGCAAATGCAGTTTCAGACCAATACAAAATCTAACAATAGTTACACAGTGCTGCAAAGAATAAAAGCAGTGGACGAACATTCACTGACTGCTAAGACTGCTCTTGTTCTTGGTTTTATTTGACACTAAGCTACTGGGGTTATTACAGCCTTCCCTGTTGTCCTCACACACTCCCACCTGCCACTGCAGGCTATTCACAGGCACTGATATGATTCACAGTCCCTTCGGCTGTCACTTGCTTGGACAAAAACCCAATCGGTTCAATAGCAATAATCTATTGTGATTTAAAGGCATGGATGTTCAGGCTCAGTGTTGCTTGGTGAGGGACTGCATCTCGTGTACTAGGACATCTTTGTGTACTCAGACAGTTATAGAATAAAACATGTGAAGCAGAGCTGGGCGATGCTGATTTTATGCTGATGTAACAACCTCCTGGCTTGGAAGCAACTGCAGGATTGAGGCCTGAACTTCTCACTGAGGACGGGTCAGTCTCAAAGGGCCCCAGTGGATTCCACAAGCAGACGATCAGGCACATTTGTCTCACATTTGCCATGTAAATGGTGACTTAACGGTGTTCGTGTTGGAGGGGGTCTAAGAGTTCCCAAGGCATAGCTAAGCTTACTGCAGCAGGTAATTATGTGCCAGTCTTTCTTCTGTCATTGATTACTACTTTATTTTCTGGGGCATTTTTGTGTATTTTGTTCTCCTCAGACTTTTCTGCTTCTTGAATAATGTGATGCTTACATCAGTTTTAACGAATGTTAAAGACCTGTCATGTACATAGAATGCAATACTTTCACAGGGTGTATGATTGGATTGATTGATATTAATTTTTTGTTTCTCCCTTTAATAATAAAAATTACATTTAAAAGTCTTTTTGACACATGATGTTGATAACATTTTATGAATGCCTGCCTGGGGAGAAGGTTACATGTAATGGACAGGATTATTTCCAGCATTTATTCATCCAGATCTCAGGAATGATAGCTTAAACAGTTAGGTCAAGAGTCTGAGTGTGTGCTTTGGCCAGAGTTAATGTTCATTTAGGCCTTATCTAAAAGGAGCCAGGTGTTAGTGCAAATTCGCGAAATACTGCTTAATTGCATTCATTTAGATAGATTCTTTTCCTTTCTTTCGCATAAAAGGAAAAGATGAATGAATTCAAACTATGGAGATGATGGACTGTTATTCAGAGGCTTTTGGACAGGTTTAGCTAGAACACTTCTTGTACCTCGCAATAAGAGCATGGGCCGGTTTAGCTTCTCCGTTTGCTCTGCACTGGACTCTCCTGTCATCCCACACTCTCTCATCTATATTTAACATTTAAGGGAATGAAAAATAGAGAAAATGACCTCAGATGAATGGTTAGAAAAATCTCCCCTTTCCTTCACTGATGAGCAACACAGTGGAAGTTACAGTGACACATACAAAAGAGAGCAAGGCAAGCAACAGCCCATCTCCGAGCACTCTGCTCTGATGAATTCTTTTCTATGAAGCAACCTTGTTTTCTCTTCCAACGCAGTGCTCAGTAACTCAGGACTTCCTAAGAATTTGATTCAACCACTTCCAAAAGCAGTTCTTTCTGGGAAGGAAAGCAGCAACAATTTCTGCTGTATTTGCAGCAGATATATATACAAGAAACAAAAGAAATCTATAGATCAGATATAGAAAAAAAACCTCCCAATGCTATTAAAACAGTGAATAAATTTAAAACTATCAGAAGATAAATGGAATGGGGAAATATCCCTTCCCTCACATGTAACATCGGTAATGACCCTGACATTCCTTCTTGCCTCCCCCTGGCCTGGCTGTGCAGTGTAGTGCAGTGGCATGCCAGGGCTGGATGTCCTACAGCTGCATTGGAGACTGGGGGCAACAGAGGAAAGTAGTCTGTAGTTCAAAGCATCTGATTCTGAAGCTCTGCACCTACACCATAATCACTTCAAGAGGTTAGCTTCAAACAACACCAACACCCACAGCAGGCACAGCCTCTGCTGCTGCTGGGACCAAGTCACCTCCTGATGCTGTGTGCCACTGATGCATTAGCTCTTCTGACATTACCTCCCCACAACAGGCTACAGTTCATGAGACCATTTTGAAATAGTCAAGATGGAATGGCATAGGCTTCTCTACAGTCTCAAACCCAGAAATACTTAAAGGTTGGTTTAATTTCCTAACCACTGAAGCTTCTCAGGACAGTAAGGTTGAACATATGCAGCAGATTAAGGACTGAAGTACTGGTCAGACCTGGTCACTGCTGGCTTGTGAGATAAGAAACTCAAGAAGTTACAGGTGAAATGAGGTGCATCAGAAAGTAAAATATGCAGCTTTTCTGACTGTCTTCAAATGTCTTCTGATAATGGCTATCTGAAAAATAGCAGGTGAAAGATCACATTTTTCCCCATTTGAGTATTTCTGGGCCAAAATTTATCATTTTTAATTAGTGATATAGAAATACTAAAACTAAAAAAAATTCAACTGGCAACATTCTTCATTGAAAAATAGCCAGGGAAAGTCCCTGAGAGCTATTAATTAAGTTTCTAAATATGTGAACACCCACACATACCTAAGGGGAGTGGAGAAAGCAGCTTCCTGCCAGCTTTAGCTTCATTTTCCCATTTTGCACCTACAAGTTTGCCAGCATAAATATTTCCTGGGGTCGTTCAGTCAGCAAAAAGTAAAAATGGCAGCAGTTGGTTGTCAGTCAAATCAGACCCATGTTTTCTTACTTGCCTTCACAAACATTTCTGGCATTTCCAGCAATTCACAAGCATATGTTCTGGATTGCTTTTGCTGCTATATGTTGAAAATTTACACAGCATCTAGAGACTCCTTGGGTCAAATCTTCAATATACACCTCCTCTGAAAGCCAGAAAGAAGAAGATATGAAACTAGATTGACCACTGGCTTGAATCAATGTTGTACTTCCTATTTTTTCTCTCTTAATGAGATTAATACTGATAACGCCCATAATATGTTAATAATTAACCCATGCTGAGACCCTCAGCTTTTGCCATCCTGAGAAGAACTGGAATGAGAGGGTTATATCCTGGATGGATGTTCTAGTGATGCAAAGCCACATTTTGGACAGAAGTTAGTGATAGCACCAAAACAGGTCTTGCCCTCTGTCCAACCCCAGGAGGGAGTGGGCTGGGGATACTTTTCAGCCTGAATTCTCACTTCTTCAGCTTCAGAATGTGTTGTCGAGGGGGTTAATTGCACAAGGACTAATCACAGAAACACACTCCATTCACGTTAGTCAATACAGATTGCTGTGATGTCTTATTAAGGCAAAGCTTTCTGAGAGGGGCAAACACACTCTCCCATGTATAAAAGCTGGAAATTTTTTACAACTTTCCTCAAATATGCTTTTCATTTTCATTCTAACTATTGGTTAAGTAGTAATGATCCAGGCATAGGGCATTTTCTGAGGACTGATGATAGACTGACAAGCATTTATGGCCAGAGGTGTAGCTAAGGGTGCCATTAGTCCCAGCTGGTCATTAATCCCTAAGAATGCCCTGTGCTGAGGTCGCTATTGCTATTATTAGATTAAAAAGAGAGCAAACACAGGAGTATGGATTTTTTTTTTAATGGGTGATGCCGTTGTGATTGGAATGTGTAAGGTGCTGCTAGGAATTAATGACTTATGTATTAGGTAGTCTGACTGCTTGAATTATCTGCACACTGCATGAAGCAGGTTACTATAATTAAAATGTTTTAAAATTTTTTTGCTTCTTCATTAAAAAAAGCCTGTGCCAAGCTAACAAAGCTTTTCAAAACTGGAATTCCTAACCAATCCTGCGGTGTAACCTGTGCTCTAATTTCACAAGTTGAAAAACAGGTAGAAGAAAAATAGTTACAGAAGCACCATGGAAATGTGAATTTCCTCACTGGACCTCCCACCCATGATGAGGATTACTCTGTTAAAAGCCTGAGAGCTCCCCAAAGTTTAACCTTGAATCAGGGAGTCTTGATTATGAGGGTCCTGGTTTTCTATACGCCTATTTGAGTTAACTCCCTGTTGGTTAGACTGTCCCGGAGTAACAGGGTCAAAAGAGGCAGCAGAATGCCTAGGAAGCAGCCTGGAGTTAGCCAACAGGGAACACGATGCACAAGGAGCTCCTGCCTCTCTCTGGATGTAGGACTTTACACACAACAAACCCATGAAGATACCTTGACTTTCTCTGCTAGGAAGGCTCTCCTGAAGACGGCTGTCTACACCCTTGCTTGTGGTAGCTGGGTGGGGCGTATCCTCTTAAACCAGAGGTTGTGGTGATGCCGAAGCCACATCTATTTTATTCTGTAGTTGCTGGCTAAAATAAAAAAAAAAATTGTCCTGAGAACTGGGAGAGAAGCCATAGTCAAATTCTCCCTTGGTAAATTATGGGTAGACAATAAACGGAGATTTCTCATAATCAGGGTTTGAAGGTCTTGAGCAGGCATAGGGGCAGAGGTGCAAAAAGCACAGCTGGTTTTAAGATCTGTCTTCATGGCTTCTTCAGAGGAATTATATGTCATCATCATCTTCTGCAAAAGCAGGGAACTGGATGCCGCATCACAGGACCCTGTGAAGAGCTGTACTGTTCATATGAAAGGTTCACCCAGCCCTCTGTCCTTTCTCCACTGGGTCCAAAATCTGACCCCTAAAGAACAATAAGAACATGGGCTGCTCTCTCCTGTTGCCTTTCAGCCTCAAGCTACAGTCAGCTCCCGGGACTTCCTGAGCTTGAAATGCTCTGTCTATTTAGTAACTCCCCCCAAAGCTCTTCTCTAAGCACTTTGTTTCATCCACAGTGACTTCCAGAAAGGACTCCTGTGTGTCTATCACTGACTTCATGAAGAACCACATGCTTTTGTTTTCATTGACCCTGGCTTCAGTAGCTCCATTTGATGGACACTAGTCCAGTGCAGAAAGGGACAGTGACCAGTCAATCTCTGTCCAGCTTTTCCAGCATACTCGGGCTTTTCTAGACCTCTCATATTCCTCAAACTGTCTCCTTTCCAGGTTGGAACATTCTAGCCCAATTAAGCTTGTAAAAATGTCATGGGTAATCTTGAACGATAATTTTATCTGACTGCTTTGAAACTTGTCTGGGGTCAGCTGGTGCAAAGGAAAACACCCAAACTTTAGAGTCGGATTCTGCCACTCTTAAGTATGAAACTCAAAACTGAAATCAATGGAATTGCTTCTAAATTAAGAGTGGCAGAAAATTCTGCTTGCAAAGCAAGATATGTGTTACTTTTCATTTGTTCGGGTCTGGTAATGTGGCACGGACTACTTCTCAGGTGTATATGAATGGCAATGATTAGGGCCTGATATAAAATCTGCTATCTCCTGTAGCCGTACTTCAGGTGGATAGCATCACGAATTTTGATCCTTTTTGTTTTCATAATCAGTTCTACAAATACCGGCCATGTAAAATGAGATTCCAAGGGAAGTTTTCAAACATTGTTCTGTCCTTTTTTAAATTTTACTTTGGTACCTTAATCTTTTGAAGTTTGCCAGTGGATCTGAAATTAATTTGTCTGACTTTGAAACCTGAAGCACCTTTTTTCCCCTGTATTATTTCTAATGGCGTGAAGGAGAGTACAATAGTATTTTTGGTAGAAATAATCTATGTTTCAAAAGTTATTTGGTTTCTTTTAGTGCATATTTTCATAGTGAGTCTGAACTGAAGCACTGTATGACTCAATCTAACTTATTTTGCATACGTATTAGTGGTATATAATAATGATATATCAAGAATCTAACCACACCTTTTTCTGAATTAATCTTGTCTACAAGCTATTTCATTCCACAAACAGATCATTTTGCATGTGTGTAGGATGGGTTGATATAGGAATTCTTTTTCATTCCTAATGTGTGGGGTTTTTTTGGAGAATAGAGACCTCAAGAAGCAGATACAAACAAATACAATTATCTCAATCTCTCACCTTAAGACTGAATAAAGGGAAGGAGATTGATGCTACTACTTAGTACAACAATGCAGAGAATAATGAAGATATGCACTCTGAAAGCTCTTCCATTGGCATGGGGAACACTGTTTTCTGTTGTCAGTGAAAACAGGCCAGAAAATCCCTTTGGCTGGGTTTGGAGTGGCTTTTTGACATGAAGCACTCATCGTGAGCAGCATAGGCGGGTTTGTACTAGGAAAGCGAAAAATCTGCCTTCCAGGGTACTACTGTGCTTTGTTGGAAGGGGAGTTGTCAGTGTGAAAATATTTGTGATTCAGAACTGCATGTGTGTGTGTGTGAGTGTGTGAGAGGGAGGATTTTGCTGCAGATTTTGCTTGGGTTACTTTTCCCGTATTCTACTATGCCTTGTTCCGTAAGTTGTTAGCTTTGGTTTTCTGTAAGTGAGACACACTCCCAGGTCTGGATTGTTATGCAAGTCATGTCTGGTGGCAACTCAGGGAATCCCATTAGAGAAGAGCAGGCTCATGGACATTTTTCACATATTCATCGATTGATGGGATTGCTGGATCATTTAAAATGCTGATCTAATGAGAGGTGTGACAATACTCCTTACAGTACCTGATTTTCAGCCAACAAAATGAAAATTATGACCTTATCCTGGAAGGCTCTGTGATGAATATCAGATCAGGGAGAAGAAGCTACAGCTGGCTACACATTTTTATCACGGGCCTATAAATGGGTTTACACACAACACAGCAACTTTAAGTCAAATATTTGCCGTTATACTCTCTTACCAATGAAGTAGAGCCTCACCCAAAGCAATTGGCTTGTATTGATTTACACCCAGCTGGTTGCCTGGCCCATCACATTCCCTCTTTATGAAATCTGTTCCACTGTCTTCTTTCAATTTATTTCTCCTCCATTACATCAGTGTTTTGCAACCATTCATATTCTTACCCTGAATATGATTATTCAACTCAAATGAGAGATCATGATGTGCCATTCAAATGCTTAAAATTAAACAAATGAGTCCTAAAAAGCTGATAACGAAACAGAAGATGGAGAAAAAAGAGACAACCAGCAGGTGAAGTGAGAGGTAAAATTGCGGAGTGGGGCTGTACCCAGGACTTGGTGGCACTCCTGTCTCCTCGCCCCTCTTCAGAGGACACAGAGATTTGGTGCATGACCAAGGCTCCACAGTTTCTCTCCATTTTGCCACTGCTCTGTAAAGTCATGACTTGTAATTCAGAGGGAACATACATGGATACACTGTTTTTAAAATAAGAAGAATAAAAGTAAAAGTTCCTTTATGAAGACTGCTTTCTTTGGTTGAGCATGAACATTTCACGTAGGGGGGGCTGGCATCACAACATCACCATTCCCATTACTGTCCAAACAACACGCTTTTCACCTAGAGCATAAAATCAATGTCATTTGTTCACGGAGCACGGGGG
>Ga0065711_1008432_pt1 | contig 18578 bp, 20 predicted proteins | sample Hoacrofraction12_FD_59098 | JGI IMG/M metagenome (GOLD analysis project Ga0065711, IMG submission 59098) | Hoatzin crop microbial communities from Cojedes, Venezuela - Epithelial fraction 12 v2 (version 2) | ecosystem: Host-associated > Birds > Digestive system > Esophagus > Crop | place...
CCCGCTCCGCCGCGCCGGGCACAGCGGCGCCCCCTGGCGGCGGCGGGAGGCGCCTCCCGGCCCTGTGGGCACGGGGATGCCGGGCTTTCCCGCTTGGCAGCGCCGGGCGCGCCCCCGCCTTTTAATGTGGGGGTTTTTTTAAGGAATCGCCTCACCGGTTGCCCTCGCGTGACGCCTCCCGGCCCAGCGGGTCAGTCAGCGGCGGGGGGGGAACAACGGGGGGACTGCTCCTGGGCACCTTAGTTCCACCGGAATGTGTAGGAAAGAACCTGGCGAAGGCCGGGGGTGGGAACGCGAAGCCTTCCCCCCCCCCAGCCCGTTGCTGTGAGAAGCTCCATGTCAGGTTGTCTGGTACAAGAGTTGATGCTTCGGCCTGAAGGCGAGGAGATGAGCTGGAGAAGCCGCTTGTCTTGACTCCTCTAAACCGACTGGCGTTTCTCTCTTCTTCGCCGTAACGGAAGATAATCTTTGTTTCTCCTCAGAGAGTCGCGTCTTTCGTAATGGCTGCCACCTGAGCAGCACGAGGTATTTTAACTGCCTTCTCCCAGCACAGCCCAGTCCACCCAAGCATGTAACAAAACGCTTTCCACCACCAGGAGCATCATCGCTTTCGTTCTCCATTTCGGCCCAGATGCTGCCCCCGGGCAGCGTGCAAGCAGCCCCCCGTGCCGAGCACAGACCTCGCCCAGAATTACGGACCTCTTGCGAACACAGTCAGTGCAGTGAACGCTATTGTGGTTTTGGGTTATGCTTTTAAAAAGAAGCAATTACAGGCAAACTTAAGAAAATAGAAACATTTATTGAAACGTGCAACATACTCGTGAAATACTCAGCATGAATTATGTGACCGTACAATTTAAAAATCTATCATTTGTAACATTCAGGTATATCAGGCATCCTACACATTGAAAAAGAGAGCATCTTAAAACACGTCTGAAATGACAGTTTTATTCATCACCGAAGGTGATATTCGTGATGATTTTAACTGAAGTAACTCATTCTCCTAAACACTCATTCTCTACAAATTTGAAATGACAGTTTTATTCATTACCCAAGGTATGTTCATGATTGTTTTAACTGAATTAACTCATTCTCTCAAACACTCATTCTCTACAAATTTTACAAACACGAACAGCTGCACAATGCTGCTAAACTACAGTGCAAGTTCCTTCCCAATTCTGCATCTTTATCAAGTGCTTAGCTGCAGTACTACAAGATTACACATGAGAATACAATTAAGTATATCTGTGTTTATAGGACTTAAATTTAAATCCTGACTCTTCAGGGTCACAGTGTGTGTGTAATCTCTAAGCCTGGCAGTACCCTATTGAAGTCAATATTATGTTTCTAGTCCCATGCTGAATGTTAGGCCCAACTACAGAATGAAAGCCTTAAAGCCATTTTTGGCCCAATGTGAACTATGTTTACAGATTTAAAAAAAAAAAAAAAAGGTTAACCAAGCTGTAGCAAAAAAATTTTGAGATTTTGCACAAAAGTGAATTTTGCATATAAAAATACCGGTAGCTATTCATTAACTTCAATGAATGTCTGTCAAACTACGTTATGCCAAATTCTTCATTTCCAATGTAAACGCCTGGCATTTCGTTGGAAAAGAATATCACACAGAGCAGAAACTTTTTCTTAATTATGTATGGTAGCAACAGGCGATGTAAAACCCTTAAGATTTTAAGAAGATAAGAATTGTCTCCCTCTCTGGAGATATTCAAGACCCGCCTGGATGCGGTCATGTGCAGCCTGCTGTAGGTGACCCTGCTTCGGCAGGGGGGTTGGACTAGATGACCCACAGAGGTCCCTTCCAACCCTGAACGTTCTGTGATTCTGTGAATTTAGAACCTTCTGTAAGAGCCATCTTCAACGACTTTACATCGCTTACTGGATTTTCCATTTTCAGCTCCCGTTTGATTATCCTGCAGCTTCCTCCGTAGGCACAGGGGATCTCTCGCAGCAAAAGAACAGCCATTTACAGAGTGAAATGCAAAGCAAAGAATAGCAGGATGTCTGGGTCTGAATGGGAGTTTGTGCACCTCACATCTGCGCGCTGTGATACAGCTGGCCTTTTCTGCAGAAGCAGCAAGCTCGTAGATTTGGCGGTACATTGATGCACTAAATCCTTCCCCATGCTGGGACTGAGCCAGCAGCAAAGGAAAATACTTCTTTTCTGTCACGCAGCGTAGATGCTGAGGAAGAGGCTGGATTTAACATTTGAGCAATGGGAACACGGAGGAAGTCAAACCCCACAGTTACATAAACTTGCGCTGCCCGGAGTTACTACTCAGGCAGAACTCCAACTGAGGTCAGCAAAACAGCTGCCAAAAGACTGGGGGGTTAATGTGTGTGGGCCACATTTTAAATGTCGCTTAGTATTAATGCAAGAAAAAGCCATACTGAAATGTAACTGTCTAGGAAGTGTTGTGACTGCAAAATGCAAAACACAAAGAGACAAAAGGGCACCACTGAGACAGTATATTTACAGCTAGGATAGTGAGAATAGAAACTGAAGGAATTATAAATGGAAAGATTTTCACAGTGTATTCAGAGATGCACCTTCCTTTATTCAAAAGGAATTTATTCAAAAATCCATTTAAAGATGCATTAGGTGAATGCAAAACATTTCTCTTGAGAAACTCCTTAAAACAAATCAACTGGCATTATCAGAAAAAAGGAAAGAAGGCGTCATTTTCTCTACATGGTACATTTAACACATGCTGGCTCCCAACTGCTGCAAATATTTAAATGTGTGAGATAGCCCAGGCATTGAGTTCGATGGACAGTCAGAACGGGTAGTGCCAGCTCAGTTCTGCTTTGTGCAATGCTTATCCCCGTGCCCTTCATACAGAGCTCTGAGGGCGATGGGACTAGTTAAATTTGTAAAATTGTAATTATAAAGCCATAAAAATTGCCAGAAAACCAAGAATGAGGGCAGCATATTAGTTTACTGTTTTAGCAGGGGCTTTGACTTTTCTCTATTTTATGTTGATGCTGCCAGCTCTTAAAATCAAGGACAGCTATCACAAAACCAGAATAGTTTCAGTTAATACCTGCATGTTTGTAACAAGCAAGTAAGAATGATCACTGAGCCAAACAACCTTTAAAACAAAGTTGCATGATGCATGAACTTTGCTGTTTGCATTCCATGGCTCAGCAAAATAAAAAGCGTGAGTAACAGAGCCTGTACGCAACAGAAGAGACGTGTTACGTGTGCTACATAGTATTAATTTCAGAAGGAAACTTCATCAGAACAGCATGTACAGGGAGAGGAAAAAATGTTAAAAATATTAAATCGATATTTTCAGATAAAAGGAAAGTGCAGGAAGTTATGAATAAAATGCAAATGTTTTCACTGGAAATATTTGTTAGAACTAAGGTCATTGCCAATGTGAAATAAGAAGTTGCTCATCATTGAGTAAAATGCACTTTTATGTTTTGGGACAAATACAATGTTTTTTCATGACTAAAAATACGTTATCACAGAAAATTACATTCCCCAACATTTTTGCAAATATCGTGTGTGTATACAGAGGAGAGGGAGAAGAAAAACAGATGCTTTTACAGTTAAGTCTTAAGAATGAAAACTGCCAATTTTTTCATCTTGATTTCCTTTTAAATAATATAATGTACATTCTAAAAACATTTAACACATTCACATATAGAGTTATACCAAACATCAATCTGTATAATATACCAAGTGTAGTTAAAAGCATTGGATACATCTGTACATATATACATTCACATATAGACACACCCATTTTCTTTACACAGTGCACCTGCCCTAACTCAGTATATTGAGCTACCAGTCCAGTTTCATGTCTGCTTTACTCCACACATACTTTCCTCCTCTTTTTAGGAACATCGTCTCATCAAATCCACTGAATTTTATAGCTGCTTCTACGCCAACATCTAGGATAGACTTGGAAGGCTCTTTCCGTCCATTTCTGCAGTTTAGAAAACGCATCTGGAACATCAATAGATAAGACATTAGAAAGTCAATTTTTAAAGGCTTAATTCTTCTACAGAACTAAGCAAGTTGCACTGCAATCCCACAAAAGCCTATGTAAGTGCATGAACGGTTTCATTATAGTCCTTAGTAGGCTCACAAGCTCACGGTTAGACACATCAACACATCTTGGCAGGAACAAAGCCATACTATAATTCCTGAAGATTTAAATGTTTGCTCTTTAGTTACATGTAAACTAAGTAGGGTCTACCAAACTTAACTTTCAGGACAAGTTCTGTATTTTTAAATTAAAGAAAAACAGCAAAGACGTCCTGCAAAGATACCCATCTACACTTTAAGATTCGTGACGCAATGATTATACACGCAACCTGGTGGCAACTTCTCCTTAGGTCATACTTATATTCAAGTTCTCAATATGTTTGATGGGAAGAAGTTGCATCTATTCCTTGTACTACATGGTAAAATTATTTTATAGAATGCACAGTAAATTGAATTGGTTATAACTGTTGTACACATACATAGATCAGCATACAAATACTAAGTATCAAAGAAAGACTTACATACTCATCCAGAATGAGGTATGAATCCCTCATCTGTAGTAGATCAAAAGAAAAAAATAAATTAATACACAAATGAAAATTCCATTCTAGTGAAAAATCAAGAACAAAACAAACAACTATTCATTCAAAGCCTGATCCAAATCTTTGAAACATGTTGTATCTTATGACTATTTCAGTGAGCTTGGATAAAATTTATAAAAATAAAAGACAGTATTGCTAGCACGACTTAACGCATGAATAAACCAGTAATTCTTTGAATATGACCTCTCAAGGTCTCGACTGAAATGTGGGTGCCCAAGTGGATAAAGGTGTTTTAAATGATATCTAAGTTTTCCATTAACTTCCACACCATCAGAACTTACACTGTTTTGCATACCGGAATTATGATGTCATTTTCCAAACAAATGACATGACCATTTAAGATGGAGTGTTTACTATCACCCCAGCAGACAAAGGTGTTCTCCCAGCTGAAATGTAACCTCCCAGCTCAAAAAGCTCTCAGGTCTGTACCAGGAAATAGGCCAACAGCTGAAGTAAGACATGTTGACTCAGCTAACTGGGCATCTCCTGCATGACCCTCCCGAAAATTCTTTAGGCTGCTGGAGCTTGCTCCTGTGCAGAACAGGAAATCTGTTTGATCAGTTTGGTGCCCATCTTTCACACAGGTTTAACAGAAATTGGAAACAGTGTTCTAGAACCAAACCTACTGAGGGAAGTCTTTCTTTGTAGGACTTCTTACATGGAAAAAAATGTAGAAACTGTTCTGGGTTCTCATCTAAACATCTGCTCGGATGAGTGCTCTCTCCTACTGAATGCCTTAAACACTAGACTGCACTTCCATGTCTTCATAGTAGAGGCAACACAGTCTGCTCACTTGAGCTCTCTACACATTAAAAAGTGAACTGTAAATGGAGAGTATTAATCTTTGGAGAGGAAAAGGAAGGCAAGACGGGAGATTTAAGGCATTCCTGAACTTGGTATCTCCTCACTCAGTTCATAAAACTTTCTTAACAGTGAGTCTTCTAACTTTCCTCATGCCATGTATAGGGTCTGCAGGCATCTTACAAAATGTCCTGAGCTCCACTCTGAGGCACTGAAGTCCATTGCTGGATAACATAGGCTGGATGGTGGCTCGTCAAATTAACTGCTGGGCTCTGCAGTAATGCAAGTAGTCTCCTTGTGAATGAAGAGCCCGAACATGCAGTTTAAAGGCGTTCAGATAGACACTGTTAAAAATGTGACTTTATTGTGGGGAGAGTTACTAGTAAGATGTGTCAGCAAAAATACTAGTTCTTGTTCCTCGATACCCAATATAATGCTGACCGGGATGATACCTTTACTTTGTGCAGGTCAATGACACTGCAATAGTGTAACATCATGGTGAATCTCTATTAGGAAACTACACTTAGAGTATAAAGTATGTTTACATTAATATTCAACTTTATCAGGTTCTTCTGCCCTGTTGGGGAAAAGTCAGTAAATTCTGGAGGGTTTAACTACTGTTTAGAGTTCACCACTCAGCTGTGGAAAACCCAGTTCCTCCAGTTTCTGTGCTGATAGTTTACACAACCATCTCGCTGAGCAGAGGTCCAAACGACACTGTGAGAGGACTCCTGCTGGTTTCCACAGCATTGAGATCAGTGAGTTTTTACTCTCCTATTAATAACTCTGTGCTCAATAAAAAGCCCTAAAGAAAATCAAAAACCTTGGCTTCCACCATAACAAAACCAGTTGCTGACAAAGTTATACCCTACCTCTTCTAAGCCAACACTAATAGGGAAAATGTTAATTGCCATGAAAGCTTCTAGTTGTGTTACATCTTTCCAACTTTATTTGAAAATAAAGTTACAAAAGGACAGTTTCAATCTTACCTTCTGATTCGATTCAGGTACCAAACAGGAGACATCTTTATGGCGATCCAGGAACAGTTCAAAGTCTTCATCGCTGATAACAAATTTCTCTGCTTCTCTCAGGGCATCCTCACCAGTGTTCTCCCCTTCGATGAGCAGGCACTGGAATACCTGAAGACAGAAGGCACCTGGTTAAGATTTGATGTTTTCACTTGCCTTCAGTAAGAGAGACCGTCACCATGATAAAAACCTTCAGTTGTCTCAGAAGCGATGTCTAATTTTTCTGTCAGTGGAGCCACACTGACACAAATTGTGGTAAGTGAATTCTATACAAAGGGCACAGTGCAGTTTTATTTTTAGCAAATTAACATTACATAGTAATAAACGTAATTATACAGTCATGGTTCCTGATCAGGTTTCCACGGAAATATTAACTGCTCTGGTCTTCATAAGGGCACAGATAATCAAAGCTCAAATAAACTTTTGGTTGAACGTCAAATAGTATGGCTGTATTATAAATGCCAGTAAGTACTATGTACAATGCAGACTATCAAGTCAATCTTTATTCTTAAAGATTTTTAACCTGATTCGTGACTGTAAGTTTAACTAACTTCATATCGTCACAGAAAAGATAGGGATGACTCCCCAGAAACAAAATGTAATAGTTTGTCTGGTTAACAGCCTCCTTCTAAAGGCCAAGTCCCCAGATACATTCAGAATAGACTTTGGGAGAGAAAAGGAGCCTTCGCCATCAACGTGCTCTGTAACCTCAAGTAAGAAAGTAGGCCAGGAAGCTTGATAAAATATTAAAATGTATGTCATATTTTCCTTACACTCCTTGAGTAGGACGAAGATTTCACTTACAGTGATAATTTTTTTTCTAGGAAATCATGTGTGTATACCAATTTCCATGAAGCAAATAATGAGAAAATATTCCACAAGTTCTCCCATATTTATAACTCACTTTATCCATTTTCAAACTGATAACATAATGTAGTTAACACACTTCTAGTACAAAATATCATAATATATGCATACTAACCACTAATACTCTATAACAGAACATTTATGTCTAATGTACAGTTACATATTGCTAATGATATATTAATTCTAATGTATCACTGTACACTGTTTTCATTTTCTCTACACCATGACACATTTTCAAATGTTAAAGACTTTCTATCTTACTTTTAATATCATAAAAAAATAGATCTACATACACTGAAGTAGTAATTTCCCGTAAATATCACAACAAAAAAGATCCTTGACATATTAGTCTCCATTTAGGTGCAGAAAGAGACAGAACCTGTCTCATCACCATGGAACACTGACAAGCACGCTAACACCAGCCCAAGCTGGAGCTGGAGATCTGAGGTCATTAGCGAGAGGTTCAGGCAACTCCAGCACTTCATTACTACTTTTCGCTCAGTAGGAAACCTTTCTTACCTTCCAGCGCACAGGGTTGAGTGCCTTGATCTGCTCATTCATATATTCCTCGACATTAAATCTGTTGATCACTGAATTTATTTTGAACGCAACAGCATAGTCTCGGCACCACTGTCTCAGTTTATGCAGGTTTTCCACATGGTTCTTCTTTCCTTGGCCACGGCCAATTAAAATGTTGACATCCTCATTGAAACTATCACACGAAATTGCCAGAATGTCTAAATATTCACCTGAAAACAAGTTTTAAAAGTTGATTAATTTTCAGTCCTTCAGTCAAAAGCTGTCAGGACTCTGCCCACTTTCACTTCCTTGGGAAGGAGTGCCATGTAAATACAGTTCTGTGGAGTCATTGCATGAACCACGAAAGCCACAACCGCGGCATCATCAAAACACATATTTTGTGTGCATAGCTGTGTGTCCCCAGCATTATGGAGGCAGTCTGAACTATTATTTTTTTTATACTATTATACCAAAGAGGCAATAGTACAAACTGGCTATGTTCACAACCTACAATTAATAGCATTTCACTGGTATTTACATTTGGTTTGTGCCTACCGTAAATGAAGCACTAACAAACCATCTCCCACTTGCACGAAAACTTGCATCTTTGGGGGAGGCTGCCCCGAGGAGGCTCCCAAACCCTGCCAGTGGTTCTGCGCACCGCGGTTTTCCCTTACCGTACTTCTTGAACCACCATTCCCTGATCAGGCTGCCGTTGCTAACAATGCTGACGCTCGGAAGCTTCAACTCCTGCTTGCAAAACTGGACCAGTCTGCCCACAAATTCGCCTCTGTCCTGAAGAAACGGTTCTCCCCCGGAGAAATTTATTTTCTCCATTCCTAGAAACAGACCAGAGAAAGATGCTGTGAAGCTCTGCCTGCCGACTGCCCGCTCCTTCCCCACGCTGCCCAACCTGACCGCGGCCGTGTGAAGCGGGACCCCGGCCGGGCAGTCCCAGGGATCCCTTCCCCGACGGGCAGCCCCCGCCCCGGCCCCCCCAGCCTCACCTGCCTCCTTGAGCATCGCCAGCCCCCGCTTGGCCTCCTCCAGGGGCAGCACGAAGGAGGTCTTGGCCGTGTGGAAGCAGAAGCCGCACTTGTAGTTGCACTGCCGGGTGAAGTGGTAATTGACGCTGGTGGGCGTCGGGGTCTCGTTGTGCCGCTCCCATTCCCGCCGGGGGCCCGACGGGGCGGCGGGGCGGGTGGCCAAGACCCGCCGCCAGCCGGGCAGGGGCAGGGGAAGGGAGAGGGTCGCCAGGCTCCAGCACAGCGCGCCCAGCCGCCCCTGCACCACCGCCACAGCCGCCACCACCGCCCGCGCCACCGCCAGCGCCCGCCGGCCCAGCTCCCCCAGCTGCATGGCCCGGCCCAGCCCGGCTTGGCTCGGCGGGACCCGCTGCGGTTCAGCTGGACCCGGCTCGACTCGGTTCGGCTCGACTTGGTTCGATTCGACTGGACTCGTCCCTGCTCGGCTCGGCTCGTTTCGGTTCAACTGGGCTCGACCTGGCTCGGCTCAGTTCAGCTCGTTCGGTTCGACTGGGCTCGACCTGGCTCGGCTCAGTTCAGCTCGGTTCGGTTCGATTGGGCTCGACCCCGCTTGGCTCGGCTCAGTTCAGCTCGGTTCGACTGAACTCAACCGGACCCGGCTCGGCTCGCAAACTGCAGCGAAGCGCCCGGCGCTCCGCGCTTAAACACGCGGCGGCGACCCCCTCCCCTCCGCTCCCCTCCCGTCCCGCCCCGTCCCGTCCCGCCCCGTCCCGTCCCGTCGCGCTTGAGCGCGGGGAAGCGCTCGGTTTCGTTTTCCTTTCCCGCAGGAGGGAAACTTGGCACCGAGCCGCTGTTTCGCTTCTTCTCCCGGTCCGCTTCCACCCCCTCCCCACGCCCCCCCCTCCCCGCTCCTCGGTCCTGCGGGGCCGCCACTAAAGGCCGCGGCTGCCCGGGCTGGCGGCTGGTGCGAGCAGCTCTCGGTGTCAGCACCTCTGGCACCCGAGGGACCCCTCCTGATGGGTGTGTTCAGCTCTTCTGGCCAGGTCAGAAAGGGTGTGAAGCAGGCGGGAGGCCGAGCCGCTACGACTCCGCCGTGCCCTGCTCAGAAACGGCCATGAGCTCCTGGGAGTCTGGAGGTGTCTGCACTGCAGAGCACTCCAGCCTAGGGAGCCTGATGACTTCAGATTCCCCAAAAGAAACTGCGTGAAGGCTCTTTAATTCTTGGTCTCCCATACTGGATAAAGCACCTCCAGCAAAGCTACTGCCCCAGGTTGAACGTAGAGTTAGCCTTCACAGCAGGAAAGGTTGGCAGCTGTCTGTGGGGGCACGTTGCCAGGTGGATGGGTCCCCTCTCGTGGTAACACAGGAGGGACCGGGGCCAAGCTGCCAATTCCCGTATTCCTCGGTGGCACAACAGCTGTCGCTGGAGAGGAGGAGCACCTCCATCACAGCATCAGTCGCTCTCTGCAGCCCTCCAGTGTGTCTAGGCATACCAGGAGGTCCTCCACAGCCTTTCAGCCTCACGCTGCCTTCGGTCGGTCCATCCTCGTTCTTGCGCGGGCAGTTTAGCATCACCGCTGCTGCCAAGGTACAGAGCCACACTCCGATCTCAGCACCTACCAGCTGCATGTTGGCTATGGCAGGCTTAAACTGGAGCTCCACCCGCTTCCACTGACCTGCCAGAACTGCTAACGTGGCAGGGCAGTCTTGCTCTCATGCTGACTTTTTTTTCCCCTTGAAAAAGGGGTAAGAGAACAAGCCTCATCCTGTTTGCAAATTTTCATGGGAAACAAAACCTGTTTGTGAATAAAAAATATTTCCTTTGTGTTAATTAGTACTGTAATTTGCTACCCTTAAATTCCCGTTACCTTTCCTTCACTTTCCTGGAGATGATCTACTGGCTCAGTAATGTCTGGATCAGCGAACAACAGGGCTTCAAGTTTTCACCTTCAGACAGTATTTTTTGTTCTACCAGCTGTTTCTCACTGAAAGGGCTTCATGCCAGTAGGGCAGGGTGGGAGCAGTAGGGCAGGGTCTTGCTGTGTCCAGCCCTGATAATGCCACCCCACAAATGTATGGCTGCAGTATGGCAGGAAACCTCTCAGTTCCTGAGGCTTTCCAAAGTTGTCTCAGAGCTTGTCAGCTGGTGATTACCAATTTATCTCAATGCAAGACCTGCACCTGATACACAAACACTCAAAGAGCATGTCAGAAGAGTGTTGTCCACCATGGGTCCGTAATGGTGTGTGTGTGTGATCTCCAGCTCAGGAAGCATTTGAACAGATGACTCCTAGAATCCAGGACAAGATGTTGGGAGAAGGATCCTTCGGTGTCCTTTCCATACTCTTCTCCAAACATCCGTCAATGGCCACTCTCATGGGCAGAAGAGGAGGGTCTCTTGGCCTGACACCGCGCTAACTTCTGTGTTCTTATGATCTTATTATCTTATCCCCAGACCTTTGTCCTTACTGGAGGGCCCTTTACTGGTGTCCTTTAAAGTATCAGTGTTTCTGCATGAAAACAGCTATATTCTGTTTGTCTGTATGTTACATACCTATGCATTTTATGGACCTTCAACTTAAGCAATTCCTGCCTTGTGTCTCAGTTGTTTATCTACATTACAGGACCGTACACTTAGATATATTTTTAAGTTATGGTGTGATTAATTTTCAGGGTTTTCTTCTCTTTTGCCACTTTAAGTGGATCAGAAAGTTTTTTGAATGGTCATATGGCTTCTTGTTACGTCTGTGTCTCTTCCCTATAGCTACGTACAAGCATAGTGGGCCCTCAAAGACGTGAAGAGGCTCCAGAAGAGTGTTTTTCACATAATTAGCACACTTGCTCTTCAACATCATTTCACATTATATGGAAGACAAAATGATAAAGGTGCTTGTGAAGAAACTGAAAAATACTTACCATAAGTTAACTTCAAAACAGATTCATACCCTCTTCACTGATTTTAAATACAAAGATCTGTCTTGAACATAAAAGGTAACTCTCTTTTCCTGTATATTTATTTGAACAGTTTGTGTGTAATCTGATGGGAAAGACCTAAAATCTTGCAAGAAGATTACTTTTAAGTAATTTGCCAGAGGACAGACAACACATGCCTATTATAAATGATCTCATAAGCATATTATAAACGAGGAAAGAAGCACAAACCACTTGGTTCAGGAATGCTTGTAAGCAAGGTTGTGTCAAGGTTGTGGGAGGAGAAAAGGAAAAACGAAAGTAAGCTCTTTCCATTTATTCAGCAGGGAGGGAAAGGCAACAGTGGCATCAAGAAAACAGAAGAACAGAAAGGGCAAGGAGCCAGACAGGTCAACAAGGAACACGGCCAGCTTTTCAAGCGCTTATGAAGCGAAACTGGCTGCAAATCAACTGGACCTCAAAAAAATGAATGAACAGAAAAGTGGCAGATAAGCTTCAGTGTAGATAAAGGTAAGGCAATGAACGTAGGAAAACATAATTGAAACCTTCCATACCTACTGCTGAGCTCAGCAGTGGCTCTTAGATTTCAGGAAAGATATCTCAGAGTCACTGTTGCTACCCCTCTGAAAGCAATGGTTCCAGTCAACAAGAAGCTTAGTATCATCCAGAAAGGTATTGAGAACAAGGCAGGTGGCATTATTTTGCTGCTCTGTGAAAACTTCAGTACGTGTAGCTGTATCTCGACTAGTGGTACAGTTCAGGTCTCTGCATCTCAGCAGGACCTCGCAGCGTTACAAGAAGTTATCCCCGCACCTAAATTATCAAGGAGAGGAAGGGTCTGCCTTACAAGAGATGGGGGCTCTCATTTCTGACATGATAAAGCGGAGTGAGCTTTACAAAACCGTGAAGGTGATAAATAGCCGAATGTTGAACTGTTATTCACCAAAGTCAGTAACATTATTAGAAGGGTCACTTGTTGAAACAAGTAGGATATGAGTTTAAAATTTGTAACAGAAAATTGGTTTTACGCAACAGTTGTGCATTGCTGGAATTTGAGACCATGAGGATTCATGGAGGTAAACTGTATCACAGAGTGAAAAAGAGATATAGACAGAGGTACGAGCAAGGGTACATAGATAGGTTCTGAAAGGAAGAGATGAGGATGTGCTGTCCAACATTCCTGATTCGGTGACTGTGGGAGCTGGAGGAACATGAGGACTAGGAGAAGGGATCATAGATATGCCAGGCTTATGCACAGCATGTCATTCTGCCAGACAAAATATTGGGTCAGAAGAGCCACTAGTCTGACTCAGTAGTGCATATTACGATGTTCTTAAAATTACCATCTAGTGGCTTCTTCTATAATAACAGAATCATTAAGGTTGGAAAAGACCTCTAAGATCATCTAGTCCAACCATCAACCCATCGCCACCATGTCTGCTAAACCATGTCCTGAAGTGCAAGATCCTTCTGCAGAGCCTTCCTGCCCTCAAACAGATCAACACTCCCACCCAGCCTGGTGTCATCTGAAAACTTACTGAGGGAGCATTGGATCCTTTCATCCAGATCATTGATAAAGATATTAAACAAGACTGGCTCCAAAACCGAGCCCTGGCGAACACCACTCATGACCGGCCACCATGGGCATTTAACTCTGTTCACCACAACTCTCTGGGCTCAGCCACCCAGCCACTTTTTTACCCAGCAAAGAGTAGACCTGTCTAAGCCATGAGCCGCCAGCTTCTTGAGGAGAATGCTGTGGGAGACAGTGTCAAAGGCCTTACTAAAGTCTGCGCAGGTAACATCCACAGCCTTTTCCTCATCCACCAAGCGGGTCACCTCTTCATCCTGCTTGGGTGGTCAATAACAGACTCCTAGCAGGAGATCTGCCTTGTTGGCCCTCCCCCTCATCTCTACCCATAAACACTCGAGCTTCGCATCGCAATCACTGAGCTCTATACAATCGAAACACTCCCTAACATACAGAGCCATGTACGTAAGTAATGGCAAGGCAATCTCCCCCTTTCACATGCGCATCTTCAGGGTTTGCCGGAGAAGGTCCCCAGTGCCCCCCGAGACCATGGCAACATGCTACAACTTCCCCGTATGTCACACCACCAGTGCTTCCCTGCAGCTTTTTGGAGAAGGGATGATCTCTCCAAAAGCAGCCCGGGCGTACATGGGCAGAAGAGGTGCATCCAGTCCTGGGGGTGCTTTGAAGACTGTTCACCGCTTCCCCAGCCACCCTCCCTGGCTGGAGAACTGCTGCAGCATGCTGAAGGCAAAGCGCAGAGCCCAGTGGGGCACCACCAGCTTCACAGGGACACAGGAGAGCACAAACATGCCACCAAGCGACACTGCAGGCCTTTCCCTCGCACCCTCGAGGGCCTTATCCCTGTTTCTGCGTCGCTCCAGTCAGCGCGGCACGCAGAAGCACGGGCAATAGTCACAAACGCATTGGCCAAGTGGCACAAGGAGGCTGCAGATGTATCTTGGTCACCACATGGCTCAGCTGAGTCAACTTGTTCTTTTTCCTCTAGAAAAAAACTATTTCAAGCAAAAAGCAGTTGCACCCACAGCCCCTGAGAGTCGCCTGGAGCAGCCGGGGGCAGCCCGGCCCCTCTTAACCCTTTCCCTCCCCAGGAGGAGCTGGGGAGCCTCTTGGGGTGGGATGGAACAGGGGGAGCCCCCCCATTCCTTCCTGGAAACAGCAAAGAGTCCTCAGTACCCAAGAGCCTGAGGAGACGATGGCGCTCCACCACTGCGGCTCCCACTGCATGGCCCGTGGGCCCCCCGGCACCCCAATTCCTTCCCACCTTATTCCTTCCCACCTTTGTGCTCCCCGGAACCTTCACCCCTCAGGTAGGGACTAACCCCGAGTCCTGCATCTGGGGATGTTCTTGGGGCCAAGAGCAGAGCAGATCGCTGGCCATTGCTCCTGTCTCTCTCGCAGGGTCAGCCAACCTGTGCCCACTGCCCGGGCAGGAGCAGCCCTTCCCCGCAGCCTGGGCACCCCTGGCGTGGGGGGCACCCCCAGCTCCCCAGGCACCACCACCAGGTACAGCACCCCTGCCTGCTCTGGCACCCCGGCACCTTCCGCGCTCCCAGCATCCCCACCACCCTGGCCCCCCAGCACTTTTCGCACGGGGCTGCAGCAAGCCCGGCCGAGCATCCCTGCCCTCACCCGGCTGGCGCTTGCCCAAGAAAGCCAATGTCCAGGCAATTGCCCAAACCCTTGGGGCCATCTCTCCCAGTTCACCTCCCAGAAGCGAGTCTTCTCCCCAGTTTGCAGCCCCATCCCATCGGCACAGCAGCTCACCCCATGAGGAGCGCCCAGCCACCAGATCCCACATGCCTGATGCAGAGCTGGGGGACGTCAGCTAATGGGGGCTGGCTCGGCGGGTACCCTTCTAGGCTCCCCCCGGCCCAGCGCCGCTCCCTCTCACCTGCACAGGACTGCAGATGGCTCCCTGTGGCTGCTATTTCGACCCCCAGGTCTTCAAAACCCAATGGACAACCACCTACCTGCCTCCACCAGCCTCCACCACGCTTGGCCACAGCATCGCTCCTCTGATGGGTGCTGCCTTGTGGGGCCCCAGGGGCTGCAGGGTCCCCCCATCCTGGGAAGCCCCTTGGACCCATCAGGGTCGACCACACCACCACGCGTCCAGCAGAAAGCGGAGCAGAGCGCTGGCCCCAGCCCCGCTGCTGGTGCCAACGACCATCCCTGGCCACCAGGTCATCATGGGGCAGCCAGCACACAACACCATTTCTGGCATGGCCACCACTGCGGGGACATAGCTGGGCAGTGACATGCCCCTGGGCAGTGACATCGCCCCCAGCCCCTCTGCTGACCCCCAAAGCCTTGGGGACCTGGCAGACAACTTCGAGGTGTCCGAGGAGGAACTTCTTCAAGAGGCCCTAAGGCTCTTTGGTTACTCCTAGGAAACCCTGGGGATCAGCCAGGAGGGTCCCGGCAGCGTCCCTATGCCTGGGGACCCCGAGGGCACCAGCCCAGAGGGAGGAGCAGTGGCCCCGGCACCACCGCACTCGTCAGCATCCACCCCTGGCAACCAGGATGTCGAGAGGCAGCTGGCTGAGAACATCTCCAGCACGGCCACCCCTGCAGGGTCATCCCAGGGCAGCAACAGTGCTCAGACATTGAAATAGACTGCCCAGGGAGGTGGTTGAGTCACCATCCCTGGAGATGTTTAAAAAACATGTAGATATGGCACTTTGGGATATGGTTTAGTAGGCATGGTGCTGTTGGACGGATGGTTGGACTTGATGATCCTAGAGGTCTTTTCCAACCTATGATTCTATGATTCTGTGACACCCCCACCAGTCCCTCTCCTGCACCCCACCACCAAGACCGTGGGGACCTGGCTCATGACCTTGAGGTGTCCGAGGACGAACTTCTTCGAGAGGCCCTACGGCTCTTTGGTTACTCCTTGGACATCTTGGGGGTCAGCCAGGATGAGGCCAGCAGGGTCCCCATGCCTGGGGACCCTGCTGGCACCGGCGCAGCCATCCCCCCCTACAACTTCCCCTCACTGTCGCTGCCCGAAGAGCCGCTTAGCCCCAACTCCAGCAACCTCGAGGTCACCAACGCCATCAGGGCCATTAAGGAGTCCATCATGGGGCTGGAGCCCTGGGGGGACGAGGGGGTGGACCTGCCACCGTCCCAGCCTGCTGTGGCAGAGCAGCAGGGGAACAGCACCTTGCCAGAGCCCCCCAGCAAGCGCAGCGCTCTGGCAGGCGGCACAGGGCTGGCAGGGGGGGATTAGACCCAGTGCAGGGAGGAGAGAGAGGTGGAGGGAGTGTGGGGTGGGATGGAGTGGGGGTATTTTGGAGGGGAGGGGGGTTATAGTAGCTTTCTAGGACCTTTTCTCTTATTTCTTTTTTTTCCCAATAAAAGTTGTTTGTCCAAGACAGCTCCGCGATTGTGTGGGAGATGGCAGGAGCGCAGGAGGCTCCGGGAAATGGCACCCAAGAGGTGCAAAAGCCCCGCTGAGCACCAAATCGCAGCCACTGAGCCAGCCCCAAGTCCAGGCACTGCCAGTGGGGCAGGCAATGGCACGGGGGACTCCCCCGTCCCCTTCCCCAGGGGAAGCAGCCCTTTGGCGGGGGAGCCAGGACAGACGGCTCCCTGCGGGACTCATGGACACGGCCCCAAGCAGAAAGCAGCACGGAGCCCCTGGCACAAGGACAGAGATTGGGGGCCGGGGTGGGGCCGGACTCACACAACAACAAGGGCTGCAACGCCTTCGTCTTGAGCACAACGAGCGTCTCCTCCAGTGGGGACCGGGCTCGCTGCAAAGCCCTGCAAAGCCTCAGGACACTCACGCCCTTCATTGCGTCCCACCGTGCTCAGCTCCAATGAGCTTCTGCCTCACCGCAGCAGCAAAATCAGAGAATCGTAGAATCATTGAGGTTGGAAAAGACCTCCAAGATCACCAAGTCCAACCATCAAAGCATCACCACTGTGCCTACTAAACCACGTCCTCAAGTGCCACGTCTACACGTTTTCTGAACACCTCGGGGTATGGTGACTTCACCACTTCCCTGGGCATCCTGTTCCAATGCTGTACAACTCTTCAGTAAAAAGATTTTTCCCGAGGAGATGATGGTGCAGCCACCACTGTGGCTCCCATCACGTGGCCCCTGGCCCCACCCCGGCACCCCAATTCCTCCACTCTTCCCCAAGACTTTTTAACCATTTTTTATGCTGTGCCTTCTGGCATCCATACCCAGGAGCCACAGCCGTGTGTCTGAGTGATGTGGAACAATGCAGGAGTTCTCAGGTGTGAAACAGGGCACGTTGCACCTGAAACAAGCTGCTGCTGAGACTGTATCAAAGAGCCTCCAAGGCTGTGTTCCCAGTTCCTGCTCTGGCCCAGCCTTCCACCGGCTTCCTCAGCATGGGCAGTTTCCACCCAGTGTAGCTGGTCTCCGGCTAGCTGATGCTGCCTGCGAGCTGCCTCCTCTCCCTGCAGATCAGCTCAGCCGAAGGTGTTTCTGCAGCAGCAGCAGCACCCACTGTCCTGCAGTAGCGTGTACTCGCTTGGAGCGTTCTTTCAGACGATGCGTCAGAAGCTGAACTTTAAGTACTCGAAGTGGCAGGTTTCCAGCTGCTGAAAGGGAGAAATCGCCTTCTGCAGAGGTGCAGGTTCTCCTGCACTTACTTATTCTGAAAACTCAGACGTTTTGGGCAATGATGAGCTGAGACGAACCTAACCCTTGCAGCTGTTTGCAGTGCTCCTGGTTCTCGCCCCCGAGCTGATGGAAGCTGAAGCTGGGCACCACAAAGTCACGAAAACACCGCGGGCTTGTAAAACTCCCTTTTACTTCCAGAATCATTCGAGTCCGTTGCTCTTGTCGCGGCGCTGAGTAAGAGCGTAATGGGGTTCAGTCACCCGTATGCCCCGACAGCTCGGTGCCACGTGGGCGCTGCAGCACCGCAAACCAGTCTGGCTTACGGCTCGCTCGCCTCCTTGGGCCAGTCCGAAGCAGCGGAGCGCACCCGCGCTGCTTTGTTTTTGGAGACCACCGGGTCACACGGGAGCGCGTGGGAACGTCACCCTATTTTTAATTTTTTTATTTTTTTTTTGGCTGTGGAGACCGGATCCCGAGGACGGGACCTGGATTTTCACTTTCGCTTCCAGCCCGCCGGCGCCGGGAGCCATCCCCCGCGGGGACAAAGCTCGCCTTCGCGGGGCGAGGCAGCCAGCCCTCCTCCGCGGAGCAGCCCTGGCCTGCCGGGCCCTCCCCCGGCCGCCGCGGCCGGTTTCGTTTCCCCGTCCCCGTCCGCGGCCGCCATGCTGCGGCG
>Ga0065711_1038620_pt1 | contig 18578 bp, 5 predicted proteins | sample Hoacrofraction12_FD_59098 | JGI IMG/M metagenome (GOLD analysis project Ga0065711, IMG submission 59098) | Hoatzin crop microbial communities from Cojedes, Venezuela - Epithelial fraction 12 v2 (version 2) | ecosystem: Host-associated > Birds > Digestive system > Esophagus > Crop | place...
AAAAAAAAAAAAAAAAAAAAAAAAAAAAAAAATGGAACAAGACCTCTAAACCTTTTTTGGCAATCCCTGACAACCCAATTTACTGAATGGCTTCACAATACATGAATCATTATTAGAGCACAGAATGGACTCCTAGCAACTAAGCTCTGAAGACAAATTTGAAAGGAAGCAAATAACCCAGAGCTCCACATTTGAATTCAATAACCCGCTCCCTGGGGCAGCTGTTGACACTAGAATAAATAAAGCCCATTGTAAATAAATGATGAATGACATCTTTACGCCCACCATCTGCTGGTGTAAAGGTTGTTGGAAGGCCAAGGATGCAGATTTTATCCATTATATCATAAACTGCAGCCAGCTTTCAACAGTCTTCAGATGGAATTCTTTCAGTAATCATTACCAAAAAAACAGAAAATGGTTCTGAATTCAATTTTACACAATTCTGCTCCACAGCTAATCAATTTCCTTTGTACTTGATAAATAACGCTTGTCAAACAGTTACAGGATGCAAGAGTCATCTTCATCTGCACTGGTGAAAAACTTCAGAGATCCTACATAAATTAGATAGTTCTCACAGAAAAGTACTCTGTAAAAAAATCTCAGCACTTAGAAGAACATGCTCAAAAGAACATGGTCCTAAAAAATAAAATCCAAATAAATATCCACCATGAGCTCGCCATGCTCATATTTTTCAGAAGTGCTATCTAGCACCTGACAGTTGTTAGAAGAAACATTTACTTCTAATATTTAGTAATAACAGAAGTGTGGGCATAATTAAAACAGAGAACGACGATTAAGAAATACCAATATTAATACTAAAAAACCCTATATGCAGTAAGACAGTTATCTGCAGAACTACAGGAAATTATCCCGATTCAAAACCACGAAAAACAAGAATGAAATATTTATCATATACAAGCTACCCTCCAGCCCCACCTACAAAATTAGTGTACAGAGAACTTTCTCTTCTCACATTTGTTGTACTTTTCTTAATACAAGATCTTCTTGAATTCAAGGAGAACTTGACCTAGATTCTGTCATTGAACAAGAACTGTAGCACAACAAGTTTTGAGATGTTCAGTCTTCAGACAGCATCCTTATTTTCCAGAATAACCAGTTACTTCAGTTTAAGAAAACACTATCTTAATCATTCTAGTGGAAAGTTACAAAAGAGAAAGTTTATTTAATAGTTTCAACATAATTAGAATACACTAGCATATGCACTTGGTAGATGGTCCAAGTGTATCTTTATGTGAACTAAGGTAATAGACTACAGACAATCTGCTAGAACGCACCAAGGAATAGTAAAAAACAAGTTTTTAGTGCAATACTTGGTTCCCTACCCAGAAGCTCCACTAAGCTCTACAACTGTTTCTTGATATGGTGACTAGCTCAAGTGCCTGGTAGACGCATTAAACATTTTGTTCCTAACTAGACAACAGACAAGTTATTGTTACCAGTGTATTCCATGTATTGCCCAAAATCATACATGAAGTGAACTTCGCCTACCACATTAAGATTGCCTGTTTCGCCTTCCTAAGTTACACCCTGGCACATGAAATTGTTCATCTCCCCCAGTAAATTAATCGTGGTCAAACGAGATTGTCAGCTGTTCTAGCAGATCTTACAAGACTGTAAGGATTGCGAGTTCTTACAAGAATCACTTACTTAGAGTTTGGTATCTAAATCCTGAAAATGTTATAAACATTTTTAATTGTATCTCACTTGCCCATGATGAAGTTTAAATATCCTTGCTTCCTGAATGAAAGACCAGGGAAAGGGTGGAAAACGTTGCCCATTCTTCACCAAAGACGACACAGTCTTTCATATAGCAATAACGAATTTGTGATTACATACACCAATAGACAACACAAACTGAATTCCCTTTCACTCTCAACAGAAGAAAATTCAGTTTTGGTAAACAAACTCGATGATATTTATGTTTATATAATATACATATTGTATGTAAAATAGTAAGAAACACATATAATTTACTGTCTATTTTAACAAAATCATTCTGAAGGAGAGATCTAGAAGGCAAATATATCAGGGTTAGGCACGCAGTATATACTCTACAGCCTTTTTTTTGTATCTTTATTACTTTAAGCATTTTCCATCTCTCCCATTTGCTCTCACCCACCAGCCCCGCCCCCCCCCAATGGGACAAGCTATTTCAAAGAAGACAAAACAAAAAAGTGTAGGCTATTAGCAAAAAAACAATTTTTCTTAAAAGATACAAGTGTGTTATAATTGTATTTTTATCAGTCTTGCAAAGTAGGACCAACCCAAGTTTAGCTACTTGCTATAAGGAGCAACAGATAGAAGTAGCAATCTGGAAGCTCAGTATAAATTAAAAACAGCTTTGATACCAGAGAAAAGCCCTTTATCTTAAGTGGAATTAACACTGTTCTTACCACTCCTTTCATGTTCCCCCAAAATCCAGCTCTTCCTTTTTTTTTGTTCTTCTTCCATATTAAAAAGCTTTTTTCATAGAATCATGGAATGTTTGAGTTGGGGAGGGTCCTCTTGAGGTCATCTGTTCCAACCACCCCGGCTCAAGCAGGGCCACCTATAGCAGGCTGCCCAGTTCTGTGTCCAGATGGCTTTTGAAGATCTCCAAGGACGAAGACTCCACAGGCTTTCTGGGCCACCTGTGCCAGTGCTCAGTGGGAGGGGTTGGGTGAGGTACAGTAGTCGAGGTAGCCACTAAATGAATGTTAGACAGGGTATTTCCCCAAGGCTATATCACATCTAGTACAGGCAACACAAGCCTTTGCTCTGAGGCAACGCTTGATTATACCCACTTTCAGAGTTACACTGCAAAGATGGAGGATCTTTTTGGTAACAGACAGACTATGACAGCTTTCACGTGTAGAAACCCTAGCTCAGACAAGGCTGCCTACAGCAACCTATAAATCCATACCGAACATGCCTGGACATGCATCCTCTCTCTTCAGAGAAAAAGGTGCTAGCTCTGATGTGAGTAGTTCCCTAAGCATGAAAAAAACGTGGCCCTCTGATAAACATGTGATGTTTTAAGTGCTAAGTAACATTCTCTTTGGCTGTTTTCTAGACTGTAAGTTTTTACAATTCATATAATATTGGTTAACAAAAACAACTGTCCTGATATGAAAGACTCATAGTTCTAGGAGTTAGAAGTCTTCAAAATAGTACAAAAATCTTCATCCCTGCGTGAACATATAACCCATGTGCTTCTTTAAATACACCTCAGTATAGAGACCAAAACATAATTTCAAAATAACAATGTAAGCAGAATGTGAAGCATTGCCAATCACCTTAGGTCACTAAGATACACAGATTTAGGTCCTGCACTAAAGTTTTCAGGAACATTTAAGCTATGTAACTGTGTTACCATTGACACAGTATCTGTGGCACATTTGGGAAGATGCCAAGTGTTAGTGATTCCTATAGGAAATCTGTCATTCCACAGTGGGTGGTATACTCCTGTGGGCGTCAGCTGCAAAACATGCAGGCAAGTCTCTGCTGTCAAAAAGGGTTCCTTGCAAGCTCCTTAACTGTATATTTTTGAATCTATAAACTAAGGAGAAGACAAAAAAACAAAAAAAAACCATGATGCAGTACAAGAAAGTAGTTAATAAAATGGGACCCACAACAGCGCATCTCCTTAGAAAACAGTCCATTAATTTTACCGAACTCTTTATTCTCTATGCTGAAGAATTTAGAACTACTCCACAAAGTTGATCCCTGGAACAAAACGTTCCAGAAAGAAAGAGAAGCAATACATGCCTTTGAATATAGTTTTGAAAGTTATAAATAAATTAACAGCCTTTAAATCACATGGCAACTTGCTTACACAAACACATTAATCTTTCCTGCAACAATGTCTCTACCCCAGAAAAGAATTTTAAGGTGATTTACTAGCATGTAGTACAAAGAATAAGCACAATAGCAGTACAAAAACAAAAATCAAACTCTGCTGCTTTCCAGCAAAGATGTTCTCAAACAAGAACAGAACCAGAGATTCTTATGAAGAGGAATCTGTAACAATTCAAGAAAGTGTCAGAATTTACGTGGAGGATTCAGCCAAGTTACATGTTGCTTCAGAATAACCCTGTCAGCATCCTAATAAGAACTGAAATTTCAAGAGAACTAAAGATGCCCAAGTGTGAAAGTATACACATGTAAATACAGATCATCTGTACATGTCTTTTCTTCTGATGTCATTGAATGCATGCAGTTTAGACAACCAAAGCAATTCCCAACACATCAGAGAAACAGAAAGCTTTATGCCTCCATTATTAGAAGTACCCTTATGACTTATTTCAGTTTATAAATATATTTGAAACCTTTACATTCTAAGTAGCAACCCCCACTAAAACAGGAGTTCCATTATGGACAAGAGGAAGTGATTCGCCCTCCTTCCATCTAAGGCCTTATCCTAAGCAAGAGCTTGCTCTATTATTGTACAAAGCCACAGACAGCAAGAAATCTATAACCAGTAAGAAAATAAAACACCAATAATGCAGTATTTCAATAACCAAATACACATAAGGACATGACAGGCAAAGGTTTGCGAATGCTAAGCTAGAAGGTGTATCAAGTTACCTTGGCTTCCTAAGGTGCTATAATGGATGTGAATAACAACTTAGCTACTGGCACTGAAGTTCAGATGACGGCTCTATTACACAGACTGCAACAGAAATAACTATTAAATGGACAAATACCCCCCCTCAATCCATGAATCCAGAAATAAGTTAATGCTCCCACATAGCAGCAAACAGTCTGTGAACTGATGATTAAACTAGTTTCAGGAACCAAAACAGAATCTCTGCAAGTTCTTGATGTTACTTCACAGCAGTAAAACAGAGGGCCATGAGCACTGAGTCATTACAACTTGAGCTGTAAGGTGTAGCCACATTCTTGCAGGTACAATGGTTTAAAGAGTCAAATTAGTTAAAATTCAGTAGAACTCCTCACCAACTGCCCATGAACATAAAAGTATGCTCTGACTACCAAAGCAAGCAGAAAACACCATGAAGCAGACAATTAGTAAAGAACTCTTGAGGGTAAGCGCTACGTTGTAGCAACTGTCAATAGCACTAAGATGAAATGAATATTCACTTAATGAATTAAGGGAATTTTGGTTCTAGCAGATCCAAAGCATTTGCAAATACATGGAAAATAATTTCCAAGAGGGAATAGTGCACTGAGAATATCTGAAAGTGGATGGACAAGTTACACAGCGGTTTTAGGGAAAAGACATGCCTTCAACAATTATGCCTTCCATCTTGGACAAACACACGTTTTTGTGCAAACTCTCAACCACTAGAAAACACTGTCAATTTAACTAGAAAGCTCACTTGCATGGAAACCAAGAAATTATCTGAAATTAGATCATAAAAAAGAAAATATTATTTCAGATATTTAGTCTTAGTCTAAGCAAGGCTAAGGTGCTATAGAAACATAATGAATAAAAATAAACATTTTTAATCACAGATTTCCATGAAATGAAGCAGAAATAGATATTAAAAATTATGGTATTTAAAAACACATGAAAAATTCTCATTCATATCAACTTAATTTAGAGAATAAGTAGTATTAATTAGTATCATCACTGATCTCTCTCCCAGCAGCATCTGAGAGATCTTAAACTCCCTTTTTGAACTACTACTTATTTTTGCTCATCAATAATGACTTGCTAGTAACAGTCAATACAGTACAGAACATCCCATTCAACAATAAAATGACAGCTACTGACTCAGACTGGTAACAAGCCCAGTATCTCTCTACAACAATGAAGTTTTTCTGCAGAGAAGCAATTTTAGTATTTTTCAAGTGTTACGCTGCCACAAGACAATCTCATCAACACAGCTTGTTTAAACTCACAAAGCTCAATAGCTCCCAGAACCGTCATTTTGATCCTTACCAGCTTCTGTAGACAACTTGTAGTTCCCTAAAAGTTCTTTTTCTAACTGACACTAGCTCAAATACCACACTTCCACAAAAGAGTAGCTTAACTTCTCAAAGTAGGCAATTACCAACTAACCAGTTCTGACAAAAATATTTCTCAGTCTTTCCAACTACTGAAAACCATTATTAAGATTAAAGACACATGAAATAATCTAACGACAGACAAGACAAATGAACAATTTGGTCTAATGCCTGCACACTCCCTGACTGACCTAAAGGCATCAGAAAGGAAAAGTGAAATCCAAAGACTCACAGACCTAAAACTCTGGGCGTGCCACAGCACACACAGCAGCAAGCTTGCAGAGCCCGGCCCTGGGGAGATCAGGAGCAGCCTGCAGCTGGGAGAGAACAACAGGACACACTATTTGCTGCTGCAGACATACGATCAGCAGTAGAGCCGAGACTGCAAGACCCAACACTAAGCATGCAAGGGCCACAATGAGTATCCGTCACGGAATATGGTGTTTCGGATTTTTGTTGGTGGTGGCTTGGGGTTTTGTTTGCGGCTTTTGCTGTGCTTTTTTTGGGAGGTGCATGCTTTTAGTTTGGTGGTTTTGGTTTGTGTTCGTTTTTTTTTTTCTTCCTATCAGACTAGTTCTACTAGACTACCAGCTCACAGGACCAAATACTGGACTACAATTTCTAATGGGCGTACGTGCATTCCCTGAGCATATCTTCCAGTCTGGCCTCATTCGAAAGGAATTCAGTTAGCATACTCCCACATGAAAACCAGACTGCAGTAAACCAGACTGCAGTAAGCAGAGCTAACTTCTGTAGCACACTCCTGATCCAAACTAAGATGCTAATGAAAAAATCAAATATTCTTGAGTTACAATACAAGAACAGCAGACAAATGGATCTCACAGACATGCAACAGTGTTAGCTTCAGCTGCCTCTCTAAGCTATGACATACTCCTGCAGTGAGGTACGCTGCAGCTTCCATATATTCCCATTATTAAGAGACACCTTCCCTTGGAGCTGCAGTGATCTGCTGAAGTCAACACAAACTGAGCACTGTTGCACAGAAATATCCAGCCAGAAAAATCTGCATTAAAACGTTTGATTCTCATAAGAAAGCAAGTCCTTATTTATTGTTAACCAGTCACAACAAACTTTATCCAGTTCTCCACTCCTTATGTCTCTGCTCAAGACGCTTCCTGTTCAATGAAGGATAAAAAGCAGGTATGTATGTAAGGCTAGCACTAAATCAGAGAAGTGCTAGTGCTGTGATTCAGTAGGCACCAACAGAGAACATAAATGCTTCATGCGTTTTTTTTTACACTAACACGTACAGCTTACCTTCTCTTATCAAACAAACTGTTACAGCTTAATAAATATGGAGATAGCACCACTAACAGCCAGCAGTTTTTGCTAACTGAAAAAGAAATTCAGGAAATACTCAATCCAAATACACACTACATACATGGTAACCTTGGTCATTATGGACATCTTTTTGTACCTTTACACTCGTAAGTAAAACATCTCTTGACAATTACCTCATCACACTTCTTGTCTTGCTATTCCTTCAACACCTTTGCACTCAAGATCAGAACTGAGACAGTGGAATTTAGATATGCTTAGAAGCCAAGATTGGATTAGAATAGAAATATCCTGCATTTTAAAAATCAAGATTGTACACAGTTAAAATTTTAACCACAGCCAATATACTAAGTCATTCATTGCTTACAGCTTATAAATTATTAACTACAACACAAGCATACAATCTCCTCAGTGTATGAAAACTTTCAATGAATATTTTTAATTTATGTATGATACAGTTACAAGGCTAGCCAGACAAACTCTATTTTGGCAGAGATTTTAAGTTGTAATCAAAACTAATTCCGTTGAAACTTTGGTTATCGGACACTTTGCAAGCATTCAAGAAACCAAACAGATTGTAAAGAGCTACTGATTCAAAGGCACTACAACACACTATCTACTCAAAAGTCATTGATTTTTACTTATATACAAGGAGCAGATAATAGTACGTTAACAACATAAGTTCAAAAGCCAATGAAAGACAGTGGCTGCATTGGTACTAAAATTAGTGATTTTTGTCTACAGAGAATCCATCCCAATTTTAAAAAACAAGGACCAATGTAGATACATTCTCATGTAGTCACATTACATACTAAAAGTCTGCTTCTGAAGCTACTGTTTATGCAGAGATTTGCTTATGTACTGAACTTCAATTGATCAGCCACTTTCGTAGTCAGCAATCCACAGTTCCAACAGCAAAAACGCCCAGGGCAGAAAAAGCCTAAAAGCAAGCACAATCTGACCATATTTTTCTGTCCCGTTTCATGGAGAACTTCCAAGGAGGCACAGGTGTTAGATGCCATTTCAAGCGATGAACTTGTAAAATAAGTAAGGTACTTCAAATCTTACCTACAAAGTTAGCTAATAAATTGGATTTGTTTACATTTTTATATACATGTGCATGTATGCAGGCATGCACGTATGAACATATCTTCATTGATTTGCTATACCAAAAAGAGCACACACATGAGGCTATGTCTCATGTATCTGCCAGTTTCCAAAGGTATCCCAAAATGCTTTTGGAAAAGGAAACCAACAATCCTGCCTTATGGAACAGATAAGCACATTTGACACAGCTATCGGAATGAGCATTATAAAGCTGTTGCATCACAACACGTGTAGACACTGATGCTGACTGCTCTATGGTAAGGTGACTGATAGGAAGAAAACAACTGACTTTGCTAATGTATGCTCCTAACCTGAGCCTCCTTGAAAGTCAAATGCTGGTTTTTGGTAGGCTTTTCAAAGCTTGGAGCTTTTACCAGTCCCTTCTTGATTGTCTGAAGCATTTACTGTCTTCATGATTACAGTGCATTTGAGTTCCTAAGTCCTCTATGAAAACGGTGAGCCATATCTTTTCTTCTACATTGGAAATACAAACATTTCCTCTAGAGAATTCCTGATTAAAGCTAGTAGACACACGACAATTTCCCAACAGGATGTTGTATTAACTGGACACTGCATGAACGCACAGAAAAAGATTATTTAGAGAAATGTAAGTTCTTAATAATATAGAAAACTTTCACAAAAAGTGAGGCAGCACAAATTCCAGTCTTACAAATCTGACAAAGTGTTACCTGAGAAAGTAAAGTTACAGAACAAACAGAAGTTTGCACTGTTTTAAGTATACATCACACCAAAAAAGAAATTTTAGCAAATTTTTAATCTTACAGAAACCAAAGAACACTGGAAGACAAAGTACATAGCCTCACATGGGCACTGATGATAAAGACCTTAAGCAGAAAAAAAGGAAAGATAGTGGAGCCGTATGTTTAAATAATTTCTATGATTTATTACTTACCGTATCCCATATCTGAAGCTTTATCTGTTTTCCATCAATAGTTATCATTCGAGCCCCAAATTCTACACCTAAATAGATTATACAAAAATATTACATTATTAGTGTATATCAGAAAAAAGAATGTCAAGTACTATGACAGCAAGAGCGTAAGTTTAAGTTAACTCAACATCGTGTTTGTAAGAAATAATCTCTTTCACAATCTGCTTTTAGTTAATTTTCCAGCTGCTTGAAAGAGCTGGAAAGCTTTCCAGGAGGAAGAAAAGTGTTACTTTCCAAATGCTTTAAAAATGCATTAATTAAAGCAAGTGGCAAGGAGGTATTTCCTACAAAGTTTTCTGAACGATTTAGCAGCTCTAGATCAGAGGGAGAAAAACATGTCCATTTGAATGCAAACAGAAAATAACTGTGACTCTCAGATTTCAACACTCTATCAAGACAGACTGCTGAAGCCAGTTTAGAAGAAATTAAACCTACAATTCTTTACCAATAAAATGTTCTACTAGGTGACCATACAAATGTCACCTTCAGCTAGACAAATTTTATTGTTGTATTAAAACTCATCTGCCTTTATGAAAAAAGGGCTTCCAAAATTCTGGCTAAAGATCAAATATAATAACAGAGGAACAAAATTAACATGTTTCAAATACACAAAAGGAATTTCTTCAGTGGAAAAATCCAGCCTTTTGTACCATCCTTTAAAGCAATTTTAAGATTATTAACAGCAAATTAAGCATAAATTGAGGCTATTACTACAATACTTAAAATCTGACAAATGCCTAGAGATAGTGCACATATTTAAAGTCTGTCAAGTTTCCATTAATCTATGCTTCACATATCCATTATTTCAGAAAAAATAAAGATCTGGTATCTTAAGTTTTGCCTAAAATTGGTCACTATTTAGATTTGACTGAAGTCTTCCAATTAAGCAGTCCTGATTTGAAGTATTCCAAACACCTCTTCAAAAGCTTGTTTAGAATATTTGGGGGAGTCAACATTGCTTTCTGCAGACTGATTTTTGGGGAAGGGAGGAACCACTCTCCCCCCATATCGAAGCCAAAAAAGAGCTGTGGGCCAAAGAACACTGTGCTCTCTTCAGCATCCCAATAACTTGCATTGATTGTTTGCATACAGTTACTGCAAATTGAAAGAATCGAGTGGGAGGGGGAGAAAGGAGGAAGCAAGTGACTGACAATGCGCTCTCTGAAGTTGACAGCAAAGCCAGGGTAAGGCCCCTGGACTATTACAAGTGACAACACTGCCGGTATTACTTGGTCTCAAAATGCAGATACAGACTGGGGACTTAAAACCAGAAAGTGTTTAAGTTTATTCTCTTAAAGAAGGAATAGCAGCTGTTCAGATTTATAATAAGGGCATGTGCTAAGGGGAATGGCAAACCAAACAATGTTTACAGTGGTTTTTGTCACCTATACCTATCTACAGATGTTGTGGGGTATTTTTTTTTTCAGTTGGGTTTTAGTGCGTGTGTTTAATTTTGCTGTTGTTGGGTTTAGGTTTTTTTTTGGGGGGTGGGTTTGTTTTACCCCTCCCAGCTGCATCATGCAGCCTCTCCCTCCTTCATTTCTTTTAATAACAGATAGTTCAATTCCCAAATGATAAATAAAGAGATAGTTGTTGTATTTTAAGTTCTCCTAGAGTAAACTATTACAATTATGCATAATTCTGAATGTAGCTTAAAGACAGAAAAATACCTGCTTCTATTTATTCTTCTCCCCCCCCCCATCTTGTTTTCATTAGAGGTAAAGTAAATCTTAGAGATAACATTTTAGCCTAGCTACACTAAAACTTGGGGCTGAATTTTGCATAAATGAAATGTCTTTTTCCACATGTCCAATTTCAGTTTCCCTTCTGCTCTCCTGAGCTGCTCACAGCAGCTACAGAAACTGCACTCCCATAGGCTAAAATCATTGTACTATATTGAAAAAAAGTTAGGCTATGTAACACAAGCTTTTTTATTCAATCTAGTGATTCTCAGGAGTTTTAACATCATCAGTTGGAAGTGCATTAGGTAACATCAATTACATCTTGCTTCGTGTGGGCATTTGTATGTCTTTGAAGCCATGGTCTTTGTTTCTCTCTCCCTTTCTAAATCTGTTTGAGTACTTGGGAGAAGCATCCTCCTGACCGAAACACACACACATGCCCTATCAGTTAAGTGAAAGGAGGCTGCTTCCAGCCTATGCCCCTTTTTACCCTTTCTAAATAGCTTCCCATGCTCCATTCCTACAACCCTCACTATGTTGCTGTCTAGGTTCACCTCCTCATCCCACTGGCTTCAGTTTCTGCTCCCAGATTTCAGCTAACTATATGCCAGGCAAAGAACTGGCACTACAATGCCCCTGCTGAGGTGACGCTGTTTCCCACAACCTATCAGCGTGCTGATGTGACATGGCTGCCAAAGGCATAAGGTGTCATATATTCAGCAGGCCTAAAGAAGAAAAGATGACAATAACTCTTGCCTCCCTAAAAAAACTCATGCTCTTTATTCAGCCAGCCTATTTGCCGCCATCACCTCAGAAACACTTGAAAACTGATGTTAGCCTAAGAGTTTGAATTATGTTAGACAGCCACACACAAGGTGTGGGAGGACTGTCAAGAGGGAAAAGGAAGCCATAACCAAACCACTTGATACATTCTGTTATATGAAGAATATTTGTTTGTATTTCAAGCATCTATCTGAGTACTCCCAAACACAGCAAGCCTACCTATTCCAGGGCACAAACTAAAAATAGAGACTAGGGACACATTTTGTGCAAGGCTCAGTACGATTAGAGTTGATAGGTTCCTTGAAATAACATTAAGTTCAAAGGTTCTGCAACCTTATCAGAGGCTAACATCTGTTATGCTTAACAGTGAAACTCTGAAGACTAAGCTTGCCCACAGAAGAATTTATTCACACACTATTTCTCCTATTTTGTGCGGAAAGATAAATAAAAGTTTTGTATTATTTAGTGTAGTTAGACCAGAGGCAATGTATTCTGTCAACATGTACTCACTTCCCCTAGTATCAATATCAAATCATACCTAACACAAATGGTCTACATCCAGTTGAGGAGTTGGGAAGAACCTCTCTGCCTTCCAAACAGTGAATACCTTCACACTTCAATCCATACCTATCTAGAAGTTAGTCTTCCCAAATAGTAAATTTGTTTATTCACCTTTAAGGTTAACTTTGCTTTAGTTTATCTGTAACTTGTCTTCAAGGTTCTGTGGCTAGGCTAATATTCTGTTCCCCAGTGAAAAACCTGCCATTTGCATCACCATCAGTGCATTTCAAGCTTGACCAATTCTGCTTCCATGCCCAGTTTTTAGCTTTCCTGAAGAGATAGTTGAGATAATACAGTTACAAATTTATTAATTGTACCTTCACAATAAGAAAAAATGCCTCCACTTTGCTTTATTAGCTAACAAATATTCATCAGCTAAAGATTCACTGCTACCTTAATGCAGCACAAATCCTATATTGCCACAGCACAACACACTCATAAATGCATGCTGAGGTACCCTAGCTGCTTAACCACTAGCATTATGGGGGGCAAAAGAGACTTACCAATAGTGAGATCGTGGACCGGTTGAAACCGCTTGTCTGTAAACTGTAACAATAAACATGATTTCCCAACACCTAAAAAAAGAGAAGAAAAAAGTTTTAAGCAAATTCAAAAAATTTGTTAAGAACCAATAGAAATTAATTGGAGTGGTATATAGTGTTTAAAATTCATTACTAGAATGGGAGATACTAGACTTCACATACTTTGAAGTGCATGCAACTTTTCCATAACATAACAGCAGAAGTTACAGAAACGTCAAAAGTCAAAAAAGTTATTATTCAAAAATTAATTCGTCTTTTGAAAAAGTAGTTCTGCCTTTAAAATTAAGCAGAAAAAAAAATTTTCCCTAATATATCTTCAAAGTATCATTTCACACCCTCTTTCCACAGTAACTATAGGTCTTGCTTCTCCTCACAACTCTACATCTGCTTCCCCTCCAGTACTTTCAGCTTTCTTCCAAGGTAACTAGATCCTTAATAGCACCTCACTCCCACCTATCTCTTAATTTATCAGCCGAGGTAATAGCAGTATATACATGGTTGCTTACAACCACTGTGTGCTACTGCCCACTGGTTCCCAATAGGCCAAAAAACAGTCCAAGCAGAACTGGCAACATCTGAGTTCACATCAGAGCCAGACAGACAACATAAACATTGACCCATCAGATATCCTGATTTCCGATCCAAATGGGTTCACCACTCCACATTACATTGCTATCATTTAGCAAATGGGCAATTTCTTCCGTGTGTGAAAGCACAGAAAAGTACAAGTTCATTCAGTTAATAGGAGTACTCACGCTACCTAGGTCTGTAAACACAACACTTTTCAGAGTTCATTTTTCCTTGTTCTTCTAGTATGGGTCATTCTTCCTGTTCTACTAAGTCAGATTTCGTATTTTCCACCTTTTAAAACTTGATAGTCACACATTCGGTTTGCACACATTTAAACTCTGAACTATATCACATACGATACTGTAGCTTCCAAGTTCCTGCTGTAATTTTCTCTATCTGTCCACCAAGTTAAGGCTATTTTAGCCACATACTAGAGGTTAGCAGCAGGTGATCAAAAATGACGTATCTGGTAATGAAAGACAGCAAAGGCAAAAAGAAAAGAACCACACTGCAAGACACAAAATATGCATACCAGACGTTTGCATATAGTGACATCAATCTTTCTACTACTAAGTTCAAAGTTTTTTAGTATGGTTTCACAAGGAAATAAAGTCTATACAATCGTAATTGCTGACCACCTGTCACTTTAGTCTTAAAAAGCTAAGACCAGTGCCCAGTTTCAATCAAATCTAACAGAATCACAGAATCATTAAGGTTGGAAAAGACCTCTAAGATCATCAAGTCCAAATAGGAGACTAGCATTTAGTTTTGTCACAAAGAAAGCTGTGACAAACTGATGACATGCTGAGATTAATAACCCAAGTGAAGCTGCAATTTCAGCAGCTTAAGTCCACTGTTGGTGCTGCTATCCCTACGCTCCTTCCTACGGCACATTTGTGCCCCTTTCTTCATATTGCTTCAGAATTCATCTAAGCCATTTCAGTCATCCACTGGGTTAGCACGCTAACCTGACAGGAAGAGTGACAAAGCAAACAGAAATGGCTTAATGTGGTGTCAGACAAGTATGAGAGTTAGTTCAAATGAGGGAAAAGAAACACAGCAGCCAGCAGAACAACAGCTTAGAGTGGCATGGAACTACAGCCCAAGGGAAAGTTTGCAGCATCGGCCTCAATAGCTCTCTAACTCTCTGGCTTATGATAGCAACCTGTCAGAACACAAGAAGCTTGGAAGCAGGTATAGATTTTGTCCCACGTAATTAGTGTACATAAGAGAAGTGGATGACGAATGGGGAGAGTGCTGAAGGTAAGAAACAAACAGGGAGAAGGACAGGCAGAATATAAAGAACATCAATCTAGTATTTTAAGGTTCCTTAATAATAATTCTGCTCACAGAACACTATTTGCATATACAGACAACTCTTATACCACCAGCGAAATATGGCTGCCCCATTGCAGAACATATCACCCCACTTACAAAAACCAAGCTATAAATCACACCAAAAATAGAATGCAGAATAGCTTTTACCATTAACCTTTTCAGTATCATCGGATAAACCAGAACCTCAAAACTATTCAGTATTCCTCCACAAATCTTACAAATATTAGAAAAATATGTCAAAATCTAATCAAAGTACACTCGATTAGGTGTACCAGTACTAGCTCTCAAGTGGCAATCTGATATTTCTTCTTCTTCTTGTAAGGCGGGTGACCAGCTTGTTGGTTCAGAACATACAAACACAAGCATCAGCACCGCAATGATGACAGACAAGCACAGCCACTTTCATGCAAGCCCTGTCTCCAACTGGCACAAGATGACTGCACCTCTAATTACTTCTGTGTAGCAGGCCTTCCACAAGCAGACTGATGGGTTCACACACAGAAACAGAAGAAGTAACTAGTTTCCATTTAATGCCATCCCTGCTACTTTAGAATCAGCAAAATACATCTAGAAGTCTGTAAGTTTTGTACTGTTGCTGACAGAGAGGTTAAAAAAGTTGCAAATAAAGCTGTAGTGCCTGTTTAGGTTATGATTTGTTTTCGATATTACTTATAATTAGTTTACTCCCTACATTTAATAGTAATGTTTTGTTTTAATTTTGTAGTTTTAAGACACTGCAAGTCTGTAACAGGAAAGTTCTTACGAGAATAGCTTGTGGCCTATTCACTTCCAGAGCCTGAGCAGACTGTGCTAGCATAGACACAGCCAGGAACCTCTAGCAGCAACAGCAGCTGTATATGAGCTCCTGAGCAGTTTACCACCCTGTGACATACACAGATGCTGCAGAGATCAACTGACAGTTGTGTGGTATGCCATGGAATTAGCTGCAAATGGTTTAAAGTAACTACGCTGGTTAACTCTAAGAGCAGAGTAGCTTTTTACCAGGTATCTCATTCGCTTAGCACTGTAAATCTTACACCTGAAATAAGGCAGACACTCTGGGAGAAAAGTAGCTGAGCATGTCTTACCATAGTCGATTTAGAACACAAAAGAGATACATTCAGTTAATTAACTCAGGCTCTATTTTAGTGCCACAAATACTTTGACATAGCCTCAGATAAACCACCCCTAGAGGAAAAAAAAAAAAAATCATAGTATCTTAAAACCAATCAAAGTATCTTAAAGCTTGGACACATCTCACCAACAAGCACAGTAAACAAAAGCTCTTGCTTAAGAACAAATTAAAACAATGGATTATGTGCTCAGAGGGGAGCAGCATGCTTGTTTGCAAGCCCCTGTTCTAGGATCCCTTTATCACTTTTCGGTACCCAAGCAGCAATGGGAAGCGGAATTTGTGCTACAGTAGTTCTACTCTCCGGTTCTGAATTCCAAATTATCAGCCTGAGCTGGTTCTCCAAATTCCTCTGTCCCCCTTAGCTTCCTCTTTATCTGGGTGCCACTCTGTAGTCAGTCTCCCTAGGCAAAGCGTTGCTAGTGTCCACCTCGGCCCAGCCACACTCCAACACTTCCCTTCCTTAAGTGAACACTAGCATTCATCTCACTGCTCAGCAAGCCAGAACAGCTAAGTGGTAAAGCTAACCTCTCCCTTCTCACTCATAAGGTCATGCAGTGAGCTAAACCAAGAAAGGGACACAGCATAAAACTCCAGTCACCCAAAACACTCGCATATGCATGAGACTAGGGCTACAAAATTATATAGCAAAGGGAAGTGGTGTTCTTTTCAGCAGCAGCCTACACTCACACCAATTGAAAAAGCAGCTCTGGAACCATGATGATACAGCATAGTCAGTTAAATGGTTTTTGCTAAGAGAGCCAATCTGCTTCCTTCTCCCCTTCCAGCTCCTGTGTCTCCCTGCAACTAGGGCACGGGAAGTTCAGTTGTCAGCTGCAAAGTCAGAGATGCACTACTGTCAACATGATGAAAACTTCCAGGCTTTTCTTACCAGTAGATGAAACTCTACTACTGTCAGATTACAGCCAGAAGAAAAGGATCCACAACAATTTAAACCAATCTAACCAACCGCTGCAGCTCTGCTCCTTCCACTGATGTCTGAGCATCCTTAGCATGTTGATTTGGCTCAAAACTAAAAATGCCTCAAAAAAGGGAGGAGAGTGGGCTAAGAGCATTTCCTTACTTGTTCACGTCACCACTATAGCCCAAGAAAGGTGACAGCGCAAAAGAACTGCAGCAGTAGTCATCTCAACCTGAGTATCAAAACTGAATCCTGCAGATAAATATCTTTAGTTAGTCTGCTAGCTGCCCGCAATGGGTAGACTCACTCCTTCCCACACAGTTCCACCTCCTTACTCAAAATGGCTCTTACACTTTTCTGACTATTTCTGCTAATTGTATAGTTTTGGTTTTTAAATCACCTTTGTGAGCTGTGCTAGCTCTTTGAAGGATCAGACAAGTACTGACGGCTAAGAAGCAGAAGTTTATAGCTGAGACAAGGAGTCATAACCAGGCCCACCTATTTTGGCAGCAGACAAACAATGGCTTAATTCAGCCATCTCAGAACTGTATATTTGTTGTTGTGGCTTCACAAGACAGGGTGATCAATCAGCTCACCACCCACAGAAATGCAGACCTACTCCCCCTTTGATACCTTGCTCTCACCCATCCTCTTAATTTGGTCAGAATTTGATGACCCCAGAATTTGGTCAGCACTTCGCCCGGCCAACTCAGCTGATTCAGCCACCAAGCAAAAAGTTAACCCAAGAAGTAGGTAGTTTTCTACTGCGTTAGCAGGTTGATTCAGCTCATAGTAGACTATTGAAGTCAGCATAAGGTAAGGGGAGCAAGACCTCCTCCTTTCACGTGTAGGTAACTATGTCAGTTTACAATCCCCAATACCAGTGAAGCAGAAACAGGCTTTCTGCTTTTCTTAACCTCCCTTTAGAAAACAAACAAAAATAAAACTTTAAATAGGCTAAGGATGGTCTCAAACAATGGACAACTCTCAAATAACATAGGTTTTAAAACTAACTCAGATTTACAACAGATAATTAAATAGTACAAATGTCACAAGATACATACCTCTAACTGCGCTTATGAGCTACTTCTCACTCTTTCTAGTCTGCATAGCTTCCAGATGTCTATCTCGAGAAAGGCCTATGGAATGTGGAAAGAGGGACAGGCCACTTAGGAGGAGTACAGGAATGTTGTCAAAGCATGCAAGGGATGCAACGAAGAAGGCTAAGGTCCTCCTGGAATTGAAGCTGGCAAGGGATGTCAAGGACAACAAGGAAAGCTTCTTCAAGTAAATCAGCAGCAAACGGAAGACTAGGGATAATGTAGGGCCGCTGCTGAACGAGGTGGGCGTCCTGGTGACAGAGGATGCAGAGAAGGCAGAGTTACTGAATGCCTTCTTTGCTTCCGTCTTTAGTGCTAAGGCTGGCCCTCAGGAATTCCAGGCCCTGAAGGTTAAGAGAGAAAGCCTGCAGAAAGGACAAGCTTCCCTTGGTCGAGAAGGACTCTGAGAGATCAGTTATGCAATCTGGATGCCCACAGATCCATGGGTCCTGACTGAATTCACCCACGAGTGCTGAGGGAGCTCGCAGATGTCATTGCTGAGCCACTCTCCATCATCTTTGAAAGGTCCTGGAGGACAGGAGAGGTGCCCGAGGACTGGAGAAAGGCCAATGTCACTCCAATCTTCAAAAAGGGCAAGAAGGAGGACCCAGGGAACT
>Ga0065711_1038621_pt1 | contig 18577 bp, 5 predicted proteins | sample Hoacrofraction12_FD_59098 | JGI IMG/M metagenome (GOLD analysis project Ga0065711, IMG submission 59098) | Hoatzin crop microbial communities from Cojedes, Venezuela - Epithelial fraction 12 v2 (version 2) | ecosystem: Host-associated > Birds > Digestive system > Esophagus > Crop | place...
AAGGTCCTGTGCAGCCTGCTGTAGGTGACCCTGCTTCGGCAGGGGGGTTGGACTAGATGACCCACAGAGGTCCCTTCCAACCCCTACTATTCTGTGATTCTGTGATTCTGTGATTCTGTGATTCTGTGACAGGGGGGTTGGACTAGATGATCCACAGAGGTCCCTTCCAATCCCGAACATTCTGTGATTCTGTGATTCTCAGCAGAGAAGTCCATCCCCTGTTGACCTTAACTAGGGATACAATGCAGCTTACTGTGCCATACAACTTTCCACAGTTCAGCCTGAGACTTCATCTTTATTTTGGTGTCAAAGGAGCTTAAGAAGCTCCAAAACATTGCCCACATTTCTACCACTGCCTTTTTCCAGCTCAGAAGCCCAGTGTTTCAAATGCTGGGGAATGATGAGCTGAGAGCACTGACCACATGCGCCAGGCTAAATACGCCGTAATCTCTCTCAGGGAAGAAGAAGACATTGTGTAACATGCAATCTCTCATTTTCGAGCATGGAGAGCCTTCCAGGTGCTCTTCTGGTGAGAGGCTGGCACTTGCAGAACAGGATCCTAAACTGGATTGACCGAGGAGATTCTTGCACGTAGTCTGGGACAGAAGAGGCACTTCTCCCTTCCCAGGACAGAGAAACAGAGGCAGGGAAAACACCAAGACTAGAGAGAAATCTTTTATACCAACTCTGGGCAGAGCTCCCTGAGATTTCATGCTCCTGTGGGAACATTATGTTTTCCCTCTGCCACATGCAGTGACTCACATTAGGAGAGGGAAACAAACTCCTCATGCAGGACTCTCTGCAGCCAGTTCCAGACCAGTAAAGGCAATTCCCAGTGAGCAGAGTGTTTTTGGTAGCATTCCCAGATCTTGCCAACGAGCAGCATGGCACATGCCAGCAGTCACTCGGCAAACCTAGCCAAAGCTCTAGTATTGATCTTGAATGTCCTCTCTTTTTCCCAGCAAGACACTGGAAATAGCATAAGGCTCTCCATTCACTTGGCAGTGCAGCCTACAGACACAGCAGGGAAGTGCCGTGGGACTCATCACACAGGAGAGACAGATGGGCTCTTCCCCTCTCTTCCCTTTGTCTGTGCTTACTTGAACACCCTCCTCCTCTTGTAGACTAAGCTTTAGGGATATTGCATGGCTGCACAGTTAGTAGTACGGATACCCATGACCATGCCATCTCCTCTAGGTTCATGGTCTCAGGAGTTATCACGCCATCCTCTCTAGACCTTTTCTCTAAGCAGGTCTTGGGGCATGGTTTGCAGACGCACCAGTCTAGCTGAATGTTCTCAAAGTCACACAGTTTAGGTGTCAGATGTATGTGCAGCAAGAATTTTGGTCTAGATAACCACGCTATATTTTTAGCACCTCCATGCGCTCCTGAGACTGCAGGGAATGTTGGCTTGGGCTTGTCCCTCAAGGTCCTCCAGCTCTAGCCGCTGAAAGCATGCTCCCCCTTGGTGCTGAAGGAAGTGGAGGCCCAGTTAAAGTCTTCTGAAGAACTGCAGGTGTCAGGTAGGGCTGCCTGTCTCAGCGGGATGGAGCATAGCCCACTGCCATGGAGATCACATTCATACTTACGATACCTATGTCTGGGAGAATTACACGGGAAAGACCTTCTACTCCATCTCCCAATGAAACCATCAGATAGTCAAGTTTGATTCCAAAATATCTTGGATCTCTCATACTAAGCATAACTAAAGTATGCTACAGCTGTGTCCTAAGATTATAACGAACACTGTTCCCTTGTTGTATGACAGTAATTCCCTCCTCTTTTTGTCACTGGTAATTCTTCTCTTGATCACTGCTGTGTGGCCACTACTATTACAAGAAACTTAGACAGTGTTGGTTTGTTTGCCTCACTGCTACCTTGAGGCACTTCTCTTGCACTCAGTGCCCATCACTGAAGCCTGCCCTCCCTCCCCTGGGTCTCATTTACAGATATGCTCTGTGGCCCCAGGAGACACTTTGCATAGTTTAAAAATTAGCACTCAGTCTAAAGATGGGAGGATTGCCAGCTAGTCAAGCAGCACTAAAAATCATCCTTTTTTCATTCTGCCTAGCTCAGTACTCCACCTTCCAAAAGCAAATTATACACTTCAGTTTTCAATGTTTTCCCTAGTCTTGCCTTACTGCCCTATATTCTCAGCTGAATTATATTCTTACTTTGCAGAGCACTGCCCTGCTACAATGAGATACAGCACTTACCTCCGCTAGTCCTCTTTCTATTTTGTTTTGGGGTTTTTGTTAAATTTTAGTTTAATCTTCAGGAACCAAATAGATGGGTAGAAGGAAATAAGGAGGAGAAGGTAAACACAAGACTGATGTGACACAGAGGAGGAAGATTAGGGGAAGGAGAGAGTTCATGGCCAGAAATCAGCTGCATTTGAGCTGCATGCACGGGCTGTTTACTTCACTGATGTCCAGGAGGTGTAAAAGAATGAGGTCATGAGGTGCGCCCGCTCAGCTTTTTGCTACTTTTGCTTTGCTTGCTCCACTTCAAAGTTGGTTTAATCTCTGGAAAGGCTTTTTCTGTTGTCTAGTTGTCGTTGCAAACAGAAGGATGGTGAGTAGGAGGCCATTCAAGACCATACATTACATATTTAATCATTGTTTCCTCTAATGCAAGGCTTATTGCTATAGGCATGCTTTCCATTTTATGCATCTCTCCCTTGGGCCACATATAATTCTTCATATTGTGGTTGACATTCGGGCATTTAAATTACAGCTCTCTATCTTGCCTTGCAGACTGCGATGACTTTCTTGGCTTTAGAGTATTTGCTGTCCAGATGGTTGCTGTCAAAGAAGAAACAGGTGGTATCACTGACATGTGGTTTGCCTATAAATTTCTTTAACAGAAAAACAGAGTAAAATTTCATAATGTTCTGAAGCTTGATGGTCTGTATTATTAAATGACCAGGAGTCCTAGGTAGTCTCTGTGGGACTCGGGGAGAGAGCCTTGAAACAGTCTCTGTGCAACTTGAAGACGACTCTTTATCAGGCTGGCATCTTCTTTCCCCAAAGACCTGACGCTGCCCTGGCAGGCTTGACTCCCACCTCAAATAATTTCTTCTCTTTTCTGCAAATTCTGCAATTGCTTCTGGAGGGAGTGCTCGGCAGTGGATGTGACTGCAGCAGCAGAGAGGGCAGCGGCAAATCAGGCGAGGGAGGGAGGCCAGGAGAGCCCCGGGAGAGGTGGTGGGTCCAGTGTGTTCATCTATATCTCTCTCCAGCATTCCCTCCACTAGATGGTACTCGGGCAACACATTTGTCTTCATAGGCTTTCCCAGCGATGATAATCGTAATACAGTGTCACTGCGTAGAGAAGCAGAAAACGTCAGGCTTTTTGGGGTGCAGGAAACTTCTGGTGAAGACTGTCAAACTTTCAAGGTGAAATATTCAAAATTTAGCCAAGAAAACAGGTGGTCTGAGCAAGCTTAGTTTGCTTTTGCATCTGTTAACGACAATCTTCATTTGCCTATATTGTGTTCTATTTTCCATATTTTCATTTTTATTTGTCCTCTAAGGGCAAATATAATGTAGAATGTTGTTACAGAAAACAAATGGTAAGAATTATGTGAAAATTAGGTCCTACCACTATCTTTTCCCAAATGTTACTATTTAACAAAAACAATAATTAATTTGCCTGTCCTTACAAACGCCTAGATTATTTGCTGCAATATATGGCATCCAGAGCAAGGCAAAACTAACCCTTACATCTTATACAGCTTAATCCAATAGTTTATTGGTGTCACTGGCAGTCAGCAGCCCAGTAAATCACAGTGCCCATGCACTTCACAATCTTCCTATATCTTACACTGGTGCTTTTCATACCTGGACTTTTCTACCTTTGGGACTTTTTTCCAAGTGGAGGAGGGGAGTGAGAAGAAGAGAGAACAGTGAAGAGAGATGAGTGAACCTACATATTCACAGCTGTATTGGGATTCTTACGTCCTAGACTAAGTGTGGAACCTTATTCCATGGCCAATGTTGAAATCTATGGCTATTTGAGTTGTAAGATCATGTGAGTGAGGTGGGTTACATTTTGCAATTTCTGCTCCAAGACAAACAGAATTGCAATATGGTTTGTACAACTTGTCAGCCAAAAATGCTGTACAGCAATAAAGAAGCAGGACTCCCAGGCTGTGCTGGAGGCTCTGACAGCTTATCAGATGAGCACAAAAGCTATCTGAAAGAGAAAAAGATGAAATAAACACCTAGCTAATAGGGCATGCTGGTATGTCTCTCGGACTTTTAAAGTCAATAATCACTGAACTTTTCTGGAAGAAAAATTTGCAAACTGTCTGCAACAATTAGCCTCTCCCCACAATTTCTCTGTACGTGACTGGAGGATTCAAAGTATTTTATATACCTTCTTCTCACATCCTCTGACTGTAAGACCTCCCTGAACTCTAGAAAAACATCAGAAGAGACAAAAGGAGAAGATAATGTACATTTCACGTTATATATTTCTTATAACTCTAGGAGCTTTTATTGGTTATTAGTGTTACAATAATGTACGACATTCCTCAAGAAACTTCAGGTTGACAGTATCAATCTCTGGCCAAAGTGTATGTAAGATGCTCTGAGGGCATTTTTAACGAAGAAAAATGAGATTTTCATAGATCTTGTTCTTTTAATGTACACATTTCAGAATTCTGTTAGAAAAGGTTACATGAGGGAAGACAGCTTGAGTTAGTTCCACCAGCATTAAAGCAAGATTAATTTTTCCTTTCGTTTTTTTTTTTTTTCAGAACTGGTACCATTTTCATGCATGTAAAGAGCTTTTCTGCCTGCTAACAACTCTTTACTTTCTAATGAACCTATGACTGGCAGAAAGTTGAGCTTTTCTTTCCTCCCACTAATACCCCCATTGTATGTGTCTTGTTCACCAGTATTGTGTATCAGTCACAAGCTGACTCCTTTGTGCCTTTGTAAAGTATCAATTTAGTCAGCATTATCTACTGGGGAGACAATGCTGCCAGTAAACGTGAACGCAAAATCCTGTAGCATTATAAGCCCTCAAACACACTGGTGCAGGCAGGAGGCCCGCAGCCTGGGAGGTGGCGAGGCTGCGGCCGCAGAGGTCTGAGGGAGCAGGCAGGCAGCCAGGACAGGACCGGCTGCCGGGGCCGGCCCAGGCGCAGGGGTGGTCATGAGCTCAGGCAGCGTCTTCTTTCTGGCTGCCAGTTGGGTTGCTTGGCTGGAAAAAATCCCTGTGCCATCCAAATCTGCCTGCCAACCTGCCTGCGACTTGACTATGCCGATATTTGACCAGACTGACACATTCCCAGCGTCTGTTTGCATTTTCGCTTGATCAGGCTTTTCCAATACTAAACTGATTTCGCTGTGTTAGAAAAACAACACCAAAACCAAACCCCGTGACACACGCAGAACGTAGTGGCTCAGTCGCTGGATCCCACTACCCGCAAGGAGTCTGTGGCTCCTCGTACCTGCAGATGCGAGTTAGCTCCCCGTCGGTCTCTAGGTAGACTTTAAAAGGGAAGGTCAGACCAACTTAACTCTCTCCTTTCATATTTTCCTGCCTGGGCGATGGTCAGCAGAACCACCCAACCCCCACTGCACCTCCACGAGGAGGGCAGCAGCTCTGTGGGGGTTCTGTGTCTTTGGATGAAATTGTCCCTTTGTTAGTCCAAAATAGCTGAAATTGGGCAACTTTCCAAGCATGCAGTGAAAGACGTATGTTTGAGACAGTGCTTAGAGAAGGCTGAGGATGGAGGACTGAAAAAGAGGTGCCTGACTGGCTGGGTTCCCACTGGAGTGATTAATGTAATGTTGCTGGGATTTTACTGCATTATTAATGAAGTGTTAGGGTGCCTGGAGCACTGGAAAAACATCTCTGGAAAATTATTGCTAAAAATCTGAATTGGTGTATTGGGTAACCTTTCATATTATTTTTTTTTCCTTGCCCATAGAGTTCTTATCATGCCAGAGGAAGGCTATAAATAATAACGAGCAGGAACAAGACCACGCAGGCGCTGCTCCTTCCACCTCCCCAAGGAGCGGTGGCCCGGCTGTCAGCAGCCCCTGGGTGCCAGCAGCCCATGGGACCCTTGTCCAGGGGCTCGGGGCTGCAATCACCGAGCTCCCCCAGGCTCTCCACCAAAGCTCAGGGGCCGGGGAGACGGTGCCCATGGAGTTCTGCTTTGCGGAACGGTATTGGGATCCGGCAGGGAATAGTCTGGGATGGTTTAGGGCTATTGTTTCCATTGATGAAGCTTGCATCTTGGATGACCAGTATAAAATATCTCTACTTTTTTCCCCTTATGCTGTTATTTCCTTTTTCATTCGCTTTGTCATGCCTTTTTTTTTCTTCTTTTCTAAATCTTCAACTCTTCTGATCTGTATTTTAATAATCTCATCTTTTCTCGTGGTAGTGACAGTGGGTTTGGTTGGGGGGGATTTTTGTTGCTTTTTCTGTTGTGGGCTTTGGTTTTTGTTTTTTTCTTTTTTTTTTAAACTGCTGTGCTTTAAGCCAGCCTTGCCTGTCTGAAGCTTCCAGTTGCTAAGCGACTTTTCCCCTCCGCCCTTCCCGCAGACCGGTTGCCATAGCGCTGCCAGCCTCGGCTATCAAGTAGCAGAGAGCACTCATTACTTACCGGAAAAAAAAAAAAAAAAGCAAAACACAAAAAACACCAAACCAAAACCAAAAACCAGGGCTGCACGGACAAATAAACATTTTCTTTTTAATTCATTTTGCGAGCCGGCGGGAGGATCCCCGCGCACATTACAGCCACGGTTGCACGCTGCGTTATCTTCTTGCCGAAGTTTTCGGTTCGGTCTCTGCATTGAAAAGGAGGGACCGCAGTGCTGACTCATGGACACCTGTGACGTTGTTCACGGCAGCAACAGATATTTGAGGATATACTTTCTAAGACGCTGGTTTTCGTACCTGAGCGACTGGTATCGCGCCCTCCGTGACTGTAATCCGCCCAGCGCGAGCAGGTGCTCTGCAGCCCTGCGAATCTGAGCATCTTCCCTTAGAAACCGCGTGATGTGGTTAGAGCTTTTCTCCTGAGACATTTTTTAGTAATAATAACATCATATGTACGTAAAATGTGAGGTGTGCTACCATCAAAGGCTAAAAGAATACACACTGGTCAAAACTTGGCTTTTCTTTTCAAACGAACTCAAACAAATTTGTATGAAGAATCATACCCAGAGAGAGTCTTCCATTATTTAAAGAAAAATGATATCCCCAGTGGCTTGGGTGAGACAAAAATTAATGTCGGCCCTAATACTTAATAAACAAGAAGGAAAACCTGACACCTTTCTGCTCTAAAACGGTGAGCTTTCTCGTCATCAGCCTGCTGATTGCCAGGCTGGGTGCTATAGCGTGACATGGAGCGTGGAAATGCAGACCCGGGGTCTCTCATCAGCCACACCATCCATCATACCCAGTCCAAAAAAAACAAAAGAAGTATTTGACTTTTGTATAAAAATGAAAGTGTGCAGGCTTTAAAACACCTGCTAATAAAGAATTTGGTAGTGTAAGATTACCCAGGTGAGAACATAAATCATGTGAGTTGAATTTGAGTTGATAGTCGGGGGAGAGAGGCTCTTCCACCAATAAATGTTACAAGCGGTAGTTGAGTTGGGCATAGAATAGTTGCAGTTGTTCTGTGACTTTAGCTTCTATTAATCACTACAAAAGCCTCCACCTCGGGCTGTCAGCATAAAGCCTCTCTTAACATCCAGGGAACTTTCTTCCCACGTTCTGCAGTCGGTGAGATACTGCGATAATAAATGCAGCGAGGAGCTAGACTCCGTGTCCTTACATGCCCTTCCATTTATCCAATCCAGCATCTGCCTGTTCGAATGAGTGCATCAGATACAGGCAGTGTGCCAGCTATTAAAATGTTACACCTACCGCCATGGAGCTGAATTGTACATTTTGTTTTTCCCTTGTCCTTGAAAAGGACTCACTCCTGAAGTAAGAGGAGTGTGCTTAATGGCTCCTTGTCTTAAATTCCCTATTTACCCATATATCTGTTCCCTGATTTGGTGTTTTGTATTCTCTTCTCTTTATGCTATTCTTGGGAACATTAAACACCATTGTGCAAGAAAAATCGTTTTAAGAAAACTTTTGCCAACTGTATGGAAAACTGATTTCAAAATCTGTTTCTAGTCTGATGAAGCACGCACATCAAATATTGTGAGGGGACCAAAAAAAAAAAAAAAAGATTATTTCAAAGGTTCCTTTTTTAAAAAAACAGGACTTTTTGTTCTTCTTAGGAGCTGACCTGACATAACTTCAGCCAGGGGTCCCCGTGCTGCAGTCAGAATCCAGACATCACTGAGGTTTCAATAAATTCACATTTTCTTACTGAAAAAAAAAAGTGGCAAAAAGTAATTCTCAGCTTTACCGTCTGTTGCTCTAAAGGAACTAAGGATTTGAGAATGGCTATGTTCAATAAATTTGGAATTGAAGGTCTATGGAACAGACCTTTTTGTCCTGGAATTACTGATTTAAGCAAAAATATTGCCAGAATTATTAAGTGAAGACCCTTGCCTAATCACAGAATTAGGTGAAGATCCTTATTCTTAATTATATTGCTTTAGCTCTAGGCTTCATTTCATCCAGAAGAGAAATTACTGGAATAAAGGTTAAATATCCAAATCAGAAATATTATTGCCTGTGTTCCTTGATGTTTGAAATGGTAATAGAACAAATTGAACATTAACCCAGTAGGACTGGGGCATCTCTATTTGCATGGTTTAGACATCTGAATTGAGCAATAACTTCTCCATGCTGAAATTATGCAATGATTGTTAGTCAGTCTTTCATTTCCTGAAGCATTTGTGCACAGATTACATCCGCATATTATATTTTATTATGACTCATTAAAATGCTAATCAACAAAAGTATGCTACCAGAGTTGCAGGAGAGATCTACATCATTAAATGGGTCTCCATTTTGATACCTTTTTCATAGCCAACACAACACATCAACCTAAATCCACATCAACAGCTTGCTTTCTAAGTCTATGAACAACGCTTGCCTTGTGCATTGCCAGTCTCAATGCATCTGTTTTGTGCAAGTCCTCTCTTTCTGATTTCTTTCTGGTTTCTGAACCTTTTCTCCCAACACCCCCAACCTGTTCTCAAGGTCAAACCACTATATCATGGTTAAGATACTGCCATGAGAACCACTTCCTCGACTGTCTGATTCTTGTACTTCACCTACCTATCACAGTCCCCAAACCTTTTTCTGTGCTCACATAAAACCTTTGATTGCTGCTTTTTCTGTATCAATTTCAGATCTGCTTGTTCTAGCATTTTCTCTTTGTGTCTAACTCCTCTCTCCAATCCTGTCCTATGCAGTTATTTGTGTTCACAACAAAGTACCTGCACAGTCACCTAAGTTGCTTATCAGGAAATGCTTTCACCATCCACAAATTCTGAAAGCCAAGATACCAAACTGGCCAAATGTTACGTTGTCCTTACAGCTGACAGACAGGACACTGATGTCCCTTAAAACTTCTAGGTAACGATAACTTTACATCAGCACAATTTCCATTTTGCCAAATCTTAGTTGCTCTCATGCTAGAATTAGATTTTGGGAAACTGTAATTTCTCACCAGATCTATGCTTATCCTGTTCCCTTGTTTTCTACTACTGACCATACTTTCATATTCTATTGATAATTTTCCTTGCCACCCAGACTATTTTTTTAAAAAATGTTCTGTAAAGTTACTTCCCTCTGATAAGTGAAAATTCCTCAATCTTAGCGTCTATTTCTTGAACATTCACATTAAAATCTAGACTCTGAATCCCAATATTCAAAGATATTTTTCTTTGCTTAGTGAAAATTACTGAAAACGAATGTCCACTTTTAATTCAGTATTGCAGTCTACCACTTTCAAAGACACCACTATACTGGCAGGAGGAGTCATATTTGTCGCTCAGCTCCACCAAAGCAATTATGTCCCTTTGCCTTGGACTTTGTATCAACTCGCTTCTTGTGTCACTGACTTATTTTCTTGTGTCCCTGGCGCCTGGGTCTACTGGGGCAGGATTTGTGGACTTCTCTGTGTTTTAATTTGGACATCAAGTTATATGAACTGACGTCATGACTTTAGGAAGCCCCAGGTTTATCTGACTATGGACAGTGAAAGCAAACAGTGATGACAGTCCTGAGAAATGAGAAAGTTGGCCCAAGTAAAAGAATTACTTTCACTCTCACCTGATAACAGAGCCATAACTGGGATTAGCTGAATCTGGGACTACCATGACTTGGTTTAGATAGCTGTGACTGAAGAAGGTTGAGGCATTCTGGCTGCTTTCAAAATAAATATGTCGATCATCTGCTCTCATTGGCTCCCACTCCAGTTGGCTTACTTGAGTTTTTTAAAAGTAGTATGTCTGTTTGTTGTGCACCTGGTGTAATTCTATTTTTGTGCTACTATGCGGGATTTTATCAAGTACATAAATCATGCTGAGTACTGCAGTATTTTGAGCATGTGTATGTGCATGTAACTCTAACACATAGCCTCAGAGAAAAACTTTTGTCAGAATTATAGATTGCTAGATATTCATTATTCACCATTGTTTGGATTTCTGTCGAAAACATTTTATTATCCTTTTAGTTTGATAGCAGTTTTCTAGACCATTGTGCAAGCTTCAGTGTTACTTAGCAGTTAATCTCGCCCAAAAATGCAATAACAGGCTTCTTTGTCTACCCAAATTCACACTGTTTGCTGTTCGATCTAATCAAAGAAAAATAAACACCATTCATTTTTATCCTACTACATTTCCTTTCACTGTACTCTCCAAATACTAATACTGTTCATACATACCAGTAGTAAGTGAAAAAAATGCATATAGAAGAAGTTAAATTTCAGACTGAAACAACTTGTGGTACGAAATAATAATATCCATTAAGAGTAAACGAGAAATTCTAGCATGTTATGTGGATGTTTTGAAGCTCTGGCTGGGGTCCACGGATGCTCAGATGTTGCTGTGAGGGAGACCTTCAGAAATGAGTGGACAGATAAAAACAGTATCTGTATTTTCCTTTTTTTTTTTTTTGTTTAAGCTTTGTATATATGTGATTTCTTTCTCCAGTAACAAACATGTAATGAGGTTCCTCTTAAAATGATAGTGACCTTAGGTAAGCAGTTTTCTAAGTCCATTACAGGATGAACTTTCTACGCCCTTTCTGGAAAAGTGATTATTTAGAGCCATCAATATCTGTTTCAAATCCCCTACTTCCATGCTTTTCAATTGAAGACACCTAAGTAGAATTCTAATTCTTTCCTCTCTCTACAGAGGATAAAATGTAATAGCCCATGGCTTCACAGATAAATGCTTTTTTGTTGCTGTTGCCATGTTTTTTGTCTCTTGTATAATTCTTTTTTTTTTCTTTTTCTTAGCCTAATTCCCTATTCTCTTGTAGATTTGTATTTCAGATTTTAGCCAGCGGCATGAAGTGATTCTCAGAGAGCCTCTTGAAACTTCTGAGTCCATTCCATGATGAAATCAGCATGAACGTTCTTGTCTCATGGGACTCCTGGAATAGATAAAAGCCTTCAAGGGCATCTACAAAGTGAAAAACCACAAAAAGAAAAAATAAAGTCGACTACAACTCAACCTGCTTTTTTACCATGGGTGAGAAAGACCATCCTCTTATCTCAGAATCAAGGCCTTGGTCCAGCTTTCACTGAAGACAGTGGAATGTTTTCCTGCATCAGTTCCCAGCACTCTTCCACAGTACTTGGCGTTAAAGCAAGCACTTACGTATAGTGACATATAGTCAGGCCACAGCGATAACCCAGATCACTATTTCCTTCCCAGACTATGCAACTGTCTGGCAATGTTCTGCGCTTGTGTGTTTCTTTAAGGCTTTTATTACTTTATCAAAGCTTTGAGAGTACATGTTATATTTTTCAAGATGCCATATGCACCATGCAGCCTAACTTTCACTAAAAGTCATTTGGACTTTCAAGTTAGGTCGATGCAGAAAGAAAAAGACCTGAGTGTTTGAGGTATGACTTACAAGTAGTATTGTTCCTCTCTTTCTTTGCAGTCTTTTCGTTGACCTAAGTCAAACTCTTGCCATCTTGTACCACTCCATTAGGGCAAGATGAACCTCAAATTAATTTAATGTGGCCTTTTAGGATCTGCCTTGTTGTGTGGCATCCGCTGTTTGCACAAGGAATACCAAACAGCAGCCATTTACTGTTAATATAGGAAACAGAACTAAAATTTATTCTCATTATTAAATAAAATTTATCTGCATTATTTACATGCTTGTAAGCAAGGCCTTTCGTAAATAGATCACCAGCTTTTCATGTCCTGGAACGTAGTGCCTATAGACCGTGATATACAGAGGCAACTAATCTCCTAACTGTAAGTTAGGTGTTGGTAGAAGTTCAGGTACTTCAGTATCAGCTGGGAGCCTTTGAGGACCTGGTCACAGAGAATATGGAATACATAAAAGCATTCCAGAACAACATACATTTTAATACCACTGTTCCCCTTCCCTTGCCCTGGAAAACCCCATAATGAGCCTTGTTGGTTGCTTAACAGCACCTTTGTTCACAGATCACCCTGACCTGGGCACGCAGGCTTCTTCCTTGTGTTCACCTCAGGAGTCCTGAAGTTACAGATGACAATGAGATGCTGGGAAGGGTGCCTGTAAGTCCTCCATCTGCAATAAATTCTCTAAGAAGCCTGGGCATCTCGGACCAATAGTTCAAAGAATTGAATACAGAAATCCCAGGGAGGAAATGTCTGTTTAAGAGCTTTGGGAAAAATTTGTGCTCGCTCATTTTAGCTACTTAACTGAAATACTTGAATGAGAACGCAGATTCTTAACGTTTCCTATAATGGTATCTCCAGAAAGGAATTCCTATCCCAACAGGGCAAAACAGACACCTCTAGAGGGCTGTCTCCCTCCACTTTCCCCATAGGGACCTTGGGTGACTAAGCTTTCAATGGCGGCGCCTCATTTAGATGCCTTCAATTAGATGGTGTGAACTTTTCTGAGTTTAGGATACGCAGGAAGTGACTTAGGTGTTGAACTATAATTTGCAGCAGATCTAGGATAAACTTCTGCTCTCTTTCAGCAAAGCAAAGTCGGGTCTTCAACCAGAGGGAAGAATGAAGCTTCCTTCGCCCATTCCCTATACTAAGTGATGGAGAAACATATTTTTGCTCCACACAGGAGCAAATTAATAGCTGGTCTGGCACTGACTAGTTCAAAACCTTTTGCTCTTTAGATCTTGTAGGGCAACTACCACACTGCACATTCAGCAGAACAGAAAAACCTAGGGAGACCATGCCTGTGGAGAAGGAGGTAGGGATTGTTTACGTACCCGTGTACACAGCGTGTACCAGTTACATACGCCACAACTTGTGTTCCTGCAGGAAAAGCGGCTCGCCATTTGTGCTCAGTGAGCGCAGTGGTTTAGCACCAAAACCCAAACAGTGCTTGTTTTTTTCGTTTCATGGGACATTGGATAAAGGAACTATGTAATGTACTGTCTAACATACAATACTTCAATATTTTCTGTCTTCTCAAGTTACGTTTTTTGTCATCCATTCAGTGAGCACTAACACCCTGAAATCCCTCTGACAGGAACTTCCTTGTTTCCCTACCCTTGCTTCCAGTTTGCCAGAGATACAAATCTTTCTAAAATAGCAGCTCTCCCGTCTTGCCCGTAATCTATTTCTGTGATACCATAATTATAAAAATAAATACATAGATAAGGAAGGACTGAATTCGGATGTATTTCACCCTGTAAAACTAAGAAGGCAACATTTTAACTTTCAGCATGCCCAGGTCTTCCAGAACACTCTGAGCAATCATGACTTTAAATATAGCCCTTTAACCTTTGAAGACCTTGTACTAGGATTTGACAAACTACTTTCAACAGCAAATTAACTGCATTTTCAGCTCTTTAGTGGCCTTTGTTTCAGAGTCTAGTAAATACTTTCATGTTAAATGCAGGATATATGCTCATTTAGAGAAATGGAACCAAGTTTTCAAAGTAGCTCCTTTGAATGGAGTTTAAGTAACATATTTATTCTAGGATGTTTCTGAAATCATAAGAATTCTCAGTAGCGAAGCTTGGAAAACCTGGTGCTGCCTCTAGGACTGCCAGCCTGTGTACTCCAGCTTTGGCTGAACGCCCTGCTGCTAGGGTTTTCCCCAGCCAGCTACTGCTACTGCCTCGTCCGGTCCCCACGGAGATGCCCGATGCCCGGGGCAGCCCCCGGCTGCCCTGCTCCCGGCTGGGGCGGTGGGATCCATGCTGTCTGCTGGGTCCTGCCCCATCACCTCCAGCCCAGGGAGCCCTCTCCACTCCCATAACCCCGGCCTCAGCGAGCGGCCAGCCCTCCCCTTCTGCAGAGGGGCACTATCTCTGCGTGGAAGATGCTGTGCAAACACCCTGGTTGTCTCAGGCACATAGAAACAAAACCAACTTCATCTGCGCTACTTGTAGAGGGTTTCCTTCAACATACTGCTTCCCACAACACTACTGCACGCTATATGCAGAGTCATCAGCGATCATTGCTCCCCAGTGGCTCAAAACGATGCCAATCAGTATCGCAGTACAACTTACACTGAGAATTAGGTTATTTTGTAGGCAACGAGATTTACTAAATGTGTTGAGAAAACTGCTGAACCTGGAGGGGCTATTACATCCATGATCACCAATGATCTAACTGGACTTGGCCATTTCACCTCCGTTAAAGCATGGCTATTTCCACCTGCTTAAATGGGCACTGGAAATCAACTGGTTTGGAGATGACATTGGTCTGATACTCTGCGAATTTTTACCAGATGCTGTTGCTCAGAAGCCCAAAAGTAAAATGTCATTAAAGGGCATCGTTTGGGGGAGTAGATGTGCCAACTAGTGGGGGCACACTCACTCACTCACTAGCCCACAGATGAGAAAAGATGACTGGCAAAGGAGCGTCAAGTGGAAAAGCAAGGGGAAAGGGAAGACACGAATACTGTGGTTGGCAAATGTCATTTTGCATGCTATGGGGTTTTGGCAGACCTAGGATTTTGTAGCAAAAGCGCTTTGGATTTTGATGAGCTGCACAGCTGGAATAAGTAGATGCAGAGAATACCAATCTGTTGGTAGCTCAAGGTCGCCTTCCCATCCTATTGCTCTCACAACGGGTCACTGATAAGAGCTAGTATATTCATTAGTGTGTTTGGTTTTTTTCCCCCTTGTAGCCATCTGACAAAGCCACAACATTATTCCCCTCCTTCTCTGTCCCTGACACACTACAAAACAATGACGAGGGAGAAGGCAGAACAAAATAGCAGATGATAAAAATGCGAAACGGCTCCAGCGGTGCTGTGGGAGCACAGAAGTTCAGAGGTACAGAAGAGCGATGCAATACTCTGGGAGAAGAGAATACATTAATTATATGGACAGTTTTATTTATCTAGTCTCGTGTTCTCATACAGTTCTTATTGATCATAGAACTGTTCTGCATCCCACTGGGTATTACTAAAAACCCAGCAATATTTTACATTCATTGGGGTCAAGAGAATTTATTTGTTACATGTAGTCCATTGCAATACCCAATTTTTAGCAGTACTAGTCACCATTAATGTTTCTACTGATGAATGCGTGTAAGGGTTTAATGGCTGTAAATGGCTCATCACAAAATATCAATGGATTAGTTTAAACCTCAGCTTAAGTTCAATAAACCAAGGATGCCAGACACATCAAGATGGTTTTAATGTCTCTTCAAAAATATTGATCATCGATTGCTGATTTTTTACAAAGTCTTCAGTGAGACCAAAACCTCTATACATTCACTTACAGTTTAGAAGAAAATGCCACACAGAAGCAATCTTTAATTCCACAGGATTTCTTTTTGAGGCTTAGGGTGATGGTATTTTTCTGGGTTCACTTTCCTCCAAATAAAACCCACAGCCAGCATTTTACTTCCACAGAAAGTGGTCTCAAGGTTGGTGTCTCCATCACTTGCGTGGAACTTCACCTTGTTATGCCACCAGCCACAGCTGCTTCCTTTGGCTTACCTGTAAGTCGAGGCTTGCATGATGAGCTACTTGATTGCTGATGGCATGGACTTGTTTCCCTACTCTTGCAAACCTGCTTGGGAGTAAAGAGCTAGGTCAGGAACTTTCTACATCCTCTAGACACTGGCTGACAACAGCCGTAGTGAAAGTGCCCCTCCTCATCCCCCATTAACTGCCAGTGCTGGTCTTTTCCCTCCTATCTTCAGTTTTCTAGCCTGCTTCTTGGGCTCCCTCTTCCTTTTTTCCCTGTTCAAAGGAGCAGACAGATGGTTCCTAATTGGACTATAGAAAATGTCATAGCAGACATTCCTTTTTCTCTTTTTTTCAAGCAAGAAAGCAGTTAATTGTTGATTCTTGCTTAGTAGAGGTGTGCTCCTATATAAGCTTTTGGTCCTACTTCTGGTGAACAGTCTTGTCTTAAAATGTTGTGAATGACACTTGTTGGTTAAGATACTCATTACCTGGGAAAAGCATCCTTATTTCTACTCACTGCCCTAAAATTAGTGCTTCTAAAAATAACCTTGTTGTCGCCAGTCATGGTTGCATTCTTCCAGCACTGTTATTGAGAACCACTGAACCTGAAATATGGCTATTGCCTGTCTCATTAGGTCAGTCTCACACTTAATTATTGAATGTAAGTTGTGTTGACATTAAAAAGTTAGGCAGTTTAACATTTGTCTTTGCTTTGTTTCTCTCAGTAAACTCTGAACCTTGTGCTTCTGCGGACATAACAGGCGGCTTTTTTTCAACTAGCGAGCAGTGTTGGTCCATTTTAGCTACGTGGAGAAACACTAGGTTTCTTTTCATCTTTCTCACTTATGCCCCGTATTTTCTGCTTGACTTCACTGGCTTATTGTAGCTGTCCTTCAAAACAGTGACAGGACATACATTGAGGTTAGGAGCCAAAATGGTCTTCAACTTTCCTCAGAGTCCAGAATAACATCAATTTTGAGCACTTTATATAGCTAATATTACTTAACAAAAGCTGTTACAAAATGGATGCGATGACCTCTACGCCTACAGATAGGTCATTTGGATTTACTGCCATCTTGCTCTCCCTCTTGTCTCTTCACTCAGTAAATACAGAGGTACTGTTCTGTGCTACTACCAACATTTCCATGAGCTTGAGACAGCCTAACAGTTCTCGGCACAGGCGCCATCAGTACCAAGCGAGGTGTCTGTTCTCCTGTCTGGGTATATCCCCTCAAGTGTGAGGTCTGGCAACTTCGGGGTGCCAATTCTGCAATTCTGCTATCACCCTGTGTACCAAACATACTGGCAGTCTGGGTATAACTCTTCCCCTTGGTAGCCTGTGAACACAAGATTGTTTTATTGAAACATCCCCCACAGATTCAAGCAAATTTTAACAGTCAAGGCAAAGGATAATTTAAAACGATTTGCCATTCCCCAAACACTATAAGGACTATACAGGTACCTGGTTTTGGCAAAGCTTTGTCACCAAAAAAACCCCAGAACTTACTCTCCCACAGTCTTCTGCAGCCTGCCAGGCAGATGCTTGTTCTGCACAAACAGTTCCCCGGATCTCCGTAGAAAAATGTCCTTGTCAATTTAGATTGTTTTCTGGTTCATTTCCTAGAGTTTTTGACCTTGCTAGTCAAAAACGATTTGGTGAGCTCTTTGACAAATAGGTCCTAACCTTCTATGGACAGTTCCTGTGCTCGGTATCAAATCGCAAGGAGTTTGCTAAGTGATTGTTTTGCCTTCTGCTCGTGTTCTCACAGAGTGTCAACAAACTGCTGCCAAACTAAAGTAGTGTAATCTGGCTGTGACTGTGCTAATAGCCAAGCCCAGATCCTCAGGTGTTTTCAGCCCTATTAAAAACAGAGATGCTTAGATACTTACAAGGGTGTGGGTCCACCTTGCATGCCATATATACATAAATTGCCACAAAGCTGCTGTATCCCTCATGAACGGGGTGGAAGGGCGAAGTCAGAAAATATCTATTCCAAATTTTACCACAGGAAGGCAACAATCTGGCCATAAGTAGACTAACTCTGCTCTTTCCTAAGCCAAATCACGAAACACAGAATAATGCAACTGAGTAAAACCCAAACATTATTAAAGATGAAGAATTGGGCGAAGGAAGAGAGAAGGTAACAGTGTACGTAAGGCCATGCTGCACAAAGAGACAGCAGCAGGCAACTCCAGAACGAAGCAAGGAGCTGCCACCATAATTTGGTTCTGGGCGAGGCAGGGGGAAGAGTGAGCGGCCTCCGCGGCGACAGCACGGATCAGTGAAGGAGGCTGCGGAGGAGCGGGCTGGCAGAGCCAGCTCAGCAAGGAGGCAAGGGTCAGAGAACAAGCGGGCAGAGCTGACGGGGCAGAGAAGGACCTTCAGGTGGGAGAAACCAATATGGTCGTTACCGATTCTTGGGGTCTCTGCTTCTAAAAAAACCCAAACCAAACCAAAAGTAGTGAATTTGGGACTAAAATCATAGCCACTGCTCAGTTTCTCCTTCTTCCTGAAGGCGGCGCGGCCCGGCGGCACCGCAGAAGGGGAAAGGGCGGGGGGGGG
>Ga0065711_1038622_pt1 | contig 18577 bp, 15 predicted proteins | sample Hoacrofraction12_FD_59098 | JGI IMG/M metagenome (GOLD analysis project Ga0065711, IMG submission 59098) | Hoatzin crop microbial communities from Cojedes, Venezuela - Epithelial fraction 12 v2 (version 2) | ecosystem: Host-associated > Birds > Digestive system > Esophagus > Crop | place...
AAGGGCATGGGGGGAGAGAATTACTGAGGAGAGGAAAAAAAATAAAACTAGCAACAAAACTCTGTTGCTCAAATAAGTAGATTCCCCAAAAAACATTACTGTCAACACAGATATTCAGAACCATCATTTCAGACAGTAAGTAACAGGAAGAATCAGTCAACCACGAACTACTCACTTGCCCATCATAGCTTGCATGTATCACATGATTTACAACTGATGGAGCTGCTATCTGAGAAACTGCATCCATCTGAAGTGATTGTTCATTAGAAGGATTAACTTGTTCCTTGGAAAACGTGAAGCAACGCCAAGCTACTGCATTCTGTCAAAGTATTAAAAGTATTAAATCTCTTATCATCACTAACAACACTGACAAAGCCGAGAAACACAAGGTAAGTTCTGAACGATCTGAGTAGTTCGGAAAAAGCAATCAAAGATTTAGCCTGCAGTTTCAGTTGATAGGTGATAGACCAGCAAACCCTCTAAAAATAGTCAGAAACCATTCTGCAGTTAAAGGAGACAAACTGGAACTGGTTAGTTTAAGCCTTCAAGAATTCTGGCTGTTAAACATCAAACCTCGCTTGTCACCAAGATGACCTGATCCAATCTTAACATAAGGCCAGTACTTTCTTATCCCCCCACGTAAGCAAACAAGACCAGCTCTTCCCACAGCACAAAACAGCAGCCAGCCTAGCCAAAAAACTTGACTTTGCCAGAGATGCAGAGGAGCACGCTGTAGCCTATAATACCAGCTATTATTGTTTAGTGGGAGACAAAGTAGATAGAGTGAAGAGTCCTGCTCTTGCTCGTGCAGAGGAAGACAGAATATGTTAAGCTTGCCACAAAGCAAGTTTGGTTGCTTGCTTGAACAGTCAGCTGTTCCACCTGAACAGTGGAATATGTCTCCACCTTCTCAGAGGGAAGGATTAGGCAACACAAACCTTTTGCTATCTGCTGCCCTGTGCTCTCAAATCAGGCACCACAGAGGCAGCAGTACATGGCTGGGTTATAAAAAAAAAGAAGAAAAAAAAAAGGAAAGCAAAAACAAACAAACAAAAAAACCCCCAAACTGCTAAATAAAACCCCACACCTATCCCAGAAGCATTTCTGTTGGTACACTGCCACCTTGCAGAAAAAAATTATTTCCTGACTAACCAAAGATTTCTTGGGAACCTTACATCTAGTGTCCATGGTATATTTCTTAATGACACATAACAAAGTGTTTTGGTATTAAAATTCAGTATCACAAGAAGCTAACTTTCACTTACAGGAAGTTTACTGTACTTACGGCATTAATAATAAGTCTAATTGGCACAAAAGCATGGGTTTTGTTGATAAGTTTTAGTGGAAGAGCCTTCCAACTGCCAGAAGTCAAGTCACCAAAATCCAGATAACCTCTTTTTCCTGTTTCCACCTAGTTTTAAGGCAAAGCAGAACTTATAAGGAAAACCTCTACAACACACTACCACAACAAAAGCACCAGGAAAGTAGAGATGGATGTTATTCACCTGTTCCATTCTCTTAATGCTACACCCACATGCAATACACACCACCTGCCAGGGGTAGGAGGAGTGTAAGAAACATGTTTCCTTTGATATCAAAAGGGGTTACATCCAATTGGCTATCTCCCACTATTTTGCCTCAATCAATTAGGCCAATTTTAGTGCAATATTAATCCACTAAAAGCCAGTACACAACCAAATTATTTTGGCTAATTTAAAATAAAAATAAATTTAAACTATGATTATTGCTAGCAAGTAAGAAATGCCGGTTTTAGATAGCTAAAATGTCATTTTAGCAAGTTAAAAGATAAGAAAATAACTAACAAGTAGTTAATTTTTTGTTAGCATAAAAACACTTAAGTGTCATCAATTGCAGCAAAATACAGCTTTAATATGGTACTTGTTCCAATCTCAGGAATATAACAAGACACTGGATTTAATTTTAATTTAAACATGAAGAAAATTTGAATGAACATGGAATAAATAGAGAATGACGGTTTTTGCCAAACTATGTATTAAAAAAATGTATAAAGAGTTAAATTAAAATTTATGGAATGGCATAAACAAAATTATATCCATTCCTGTATATTCAACTAGAATACCATTACTATAAAACATACACTTAGGCCAAAGCAGGTTAACAGACCACCTTAAAATGGAAAAAAGTGTTAGCTGCAGTTAATGACTGAAAATTTTACTTTTATCAGCAACGTCACAAACTATCATGTAACTTGTTCAGTCACCTCCAAAAGTACCATCAAGCCCATTTTTGCCTGTCCATATTTTTAAATTTAGGATTACATAAAGCCAGATCTAATTTTCAATGTCACACTGTCTCCCATCTGGTGGTTCTTCATAAGACACAAGACAAAGCAGTCTATACATACACTTACTTAAAATTTCTAATTAGTCCAAAATAAGAAAACATTCTCTACAACCATAAATAAGCTGAAAGTACTAAGAAACCAAGACAAAGCCTACTTGACATAAAAAAATAAAGAAATCCTTCTAATTGGAAATAAATGCTTTTTGTTACATTTTAATGCCCAATGGTATCCAGCATAGAAGATACATAGAAAACATTAGATGCTTAAGACTTTATCCATTCTTATAATAATGAAAAAGCAGCAGTTTTTAATTTCTTCTTTTCAGACAGTTGCATAATGATTCTTCATTTCCAGCTATGTTCTTTTCCACAACTAAAACATCCTAGATAGTTATATAAGCTTCTCATAAACATTCTCCTATATTCCCTCCCCACTCCAAACATAAAAAGTCCCAGGTTCCTTTGAGGAACAACCTTGCATTCCTATTCTTTCCCAGTGCCATTACACTATTCATAAACTTGCAATAAAAAAATACGATAAGCAGCTACTTACTTCTAAATTAGGATTTTCAGCGACTGCTGTCAGAACTACCCTACTTGCCAAAGCTTCTGCCTGAACAATTGTCTCAGCATCTGCAGAAACTGGCCAAGATGAAACATTGAGAATACACTGAAAGATCCCCGAATGACAAGGTAAGAAAAGTATTTTCAGATCATTGGTAGAATAGGATCCTACGATGGGATTGTTCTTGAAAACCAGACATTGATATTTCACAGGATCCATCTGAAAAACAAAATCTCTGTCATTTTCAACAGGCCTCTCACCAGAGGACAGCTTCTTTCAAAGTAACCATATATATCTGTCATCACTACTCAACACAGACATTTTGCATATGTTTTTGCTCAACATTAATTATTGCATCTTCACATTCATGTCCAACTTCCATCTCACTCAACTGTAGGCATTTTCTTTTAAAGAGTTAGATAAGTCAGCCTGAAAGTTCCTGGAGTTTCTTTCCAGTATCTAGTGAAAGACTAACACTGGCACTATAGTATTTATTACTTTTGAAAGTGAATTCATAAGCAAACCCTGATTGAGAAAGAACAGCAGCAAAATCAACAAACAAAGCCAATTCTGCTTGGTGCTTTCTGCCATCAGAGACAGGAGGAAGAGGTATAGCGGAAGAGAACGGGAAAGGTGAGTGGATGGAGGTCACCAGTAAATCCTAGTACAGATGCCTTGAAGTTTCTGCTGTGAACATACTCATGGATCATCTTCAAGCAGGAGCAACAAACTGCAAGTCATACTCAGAATATCTTAGAGTTAACTTGACTGGAAAAAACGTTTTTAAATTATATTGTACAGCAAACAGATTAAATGTATATATTTATTCATGGAAACCATTGTAAATGAGACTGTCAACCAAAAGTGATTTCATGAACAAAAAATCACCTCCTGGTAGAACAGAATCTCAAGTTCGAAGAGTTGCATAAGATCCCCATGATACTGAGTGACTAAAAAAATACATAAGAAATCTTAGTTCTCATATACACAAACACAAAACTGTGGTTTTTAAAGAGGAAATATTCAGAGGAAACGAGAGCAAAACCAGCAATCATAAGTCGTTATATCTGCAGGAAAACAAACCTAAGGACGGATATGATAAGTATTTATAAGACTTACAAGCAGCAATACATAAAGTGAATTATTGTCCATTATTTCTCAGTAATAAGGACCAAAATAAACCAGCAAGAATCAGATTAAAGAAAAAGGAAAAAAGCAGTAGTGCACAGAATCCACAACTGAAGTGAACTGTGGACAACACTACACAATTTCAAAAGATGAACTAGATAGAGCAGTTCACCAAAAGCTAGTAAGAACAGGAATAACACCTAGCTCAAAAGCTCCCAAGCGTCAAACTGTCAGAAGCTCAGAGTATACCATGCTTGTTCTGTTGTTATATTCCTCTCCACTAAGAGTACTCATTATACTGATGGACCTTTAACTCATTCTCATGTTCTTGATCTTTTACCTCTGGAACTATTACTATGATGACAGAAGTAGATAGAATTTAAGAAAATTAAAGTGCAAGATGCCCAGTCTATGGCTTTCAAACTATGTATAACCCCCAGAACAAACCATCTAGCTCAAAGCCTGCTCCAAATATTTCTCATTCTCTGCCACACAAGATCTCCTAATTTCAAGAAAAATGGGAGCAAACGGCATAAAATGTTTTAGCAGTAACAGTCCTCAGCATGGATGCTTTCTTTTTTCAGGCTGACTTTTCTTGCACACAAAAGTGGGAATGAACAAGCAGTAAATTCAAACCTGCCACACTTTACGCGCACAAAACAATTCTACAAATCAATCCCATCATGTGGCATTTACCTCTCTATGCCAACTTGTTGGAATAAGTAGGTGGCCTGGCTGAAAGAAGGTTGCATTGGTTTTGTGCATGTTAACTATAAAACGGGAAAAAATCAGATTTGTACAGGGGGCTCTAATTTTACATATGACATCTGGTGAGATTACAGCATTATTTCTACAGCTTTATTTAAAAAAATCTCTTACCTTTTCCCCATTAACTGAAACACTGAGTATTCCAATGCTGACCTGCAACCACCGATCAGTTGGATTAAAAATGCTAAGAACTGTCTGTGATGCGATTCCTACGCAACAGGCATTAGGGAACTTCAATTCTTCTGGTACTTTTACATGTCCTTTGGAAAAAAATATGCTGCTGTTAGTTCCAAGTACCCAGAAGCAAATCAGCACGCAGGCTGCCACCATGTCAATTTCATCAACTTATTTAACAAATGCTTCCTTATGGCAAGGAAATGTTTGACTCCTACAGTGTTTATAAGAATGTTTTCCATAAGCCTGATAGTCATAATTTCAATCATTTCTAATTTGCATCTTACTTGGAGTTCTACTGTCACAATCAAAAATACTTATGGAAATAGCACATCCCATGCAGACACTAACCCACAAAGTATACATATAAACTTTATATAAAATACTCAGTGTTCACAATTTAATCAGTACTAGCCCAACTCAGAAAATGTGAATATCAGTATTACAACATCTTGACAACACTTAAACCAACCAAAACGAAAATTTCTTTTTACCATTAACCTAAAAAGGTGTTCAGGCATTTTTTGTAGATTTTTGCTGTAGAAGTGCAGTCATCAAAAGTTATCACCAAATCAAAAAGAAATCCTGCTTCAAATATTTTACTTCCAGGAAGTTGTTACTAAAATATTCAAAATAACTCTTTCAGAGGGATTGCAATATTATAATGACAACTTGAAACTCAAATGGAGGTAAGAGTTCTCTGGCATGCCAAGGATCAATCTTCATCACATCCAGAAACCCACTGATGGGTACTCACGTCAAATTAAAAATTTGACTTCTGAGACACACACGTAATCACCTGAAGTAGCTTTTGTTACCTGAGCAATACGCTTTCCTTTAAAACCACACACTCTTATCTCCCTCCATAAAATTTAGCACAAGTACACAGGTGTAAATACAAACTACCACTAGCATCACTGGAAATTAAGTTCAAAAACTCCAGTTTGCCAAAAATCAAGTTTATACTACACAGATACTCAGAATTCAAAAGCATGTACAAAACCCTAGAAATTATGCATATTTAAAACCAAGCAAAGTATAAGATTGTTCAAATTATACTATTTTAAAACGCACTAACAAGCTCAACGATTTAGAACAAGCAATAAACAGAAAATAACCTATAAACTGAAAAAAATTCACATCTTCAACTCCCCTAGCCTGTCATATCATCTGAAAAAATTAGCCAGAAAAAAAGTATAGCAAAAAACAACTAAAGAGATCAGAGGTTAAAAGAAGTCCTTAAAATGAAACACTAACTTGCATTGCTTAGGTTTAGAGCCAAGTCAACATACAAAGAAACAGCAGAAAGTATAGAAGGCACCTGGCAGCTTGTCTTTCCCCTTCTTAACCAGAAAACAGCTTAAGCCCTCCACTCTCCTTCTCAGCTTTTTTGGCTTAACTGACTGCTAACACCAAGTTAGGCTGGAGAGAGAAGTGTCATCTACTTTCCAGATAAAATACAAATTAATTTCTACAGCATGACTTGTCTTGCCTAGCATGAACTGCAGCTAGGATTTCTCTTCCTCCTGTGAAAGAGAGTTCTAAATCCTTTAAACAAACACAAAACCACTGAATGCTGAAATAGAGTGTTGAAATTCTTCTAGATGACGAAAAATTTCTTTTAAGACCATTAGGAGGACTATAAGCATAGACATTGAATTCAGAGAACATCCTTAAATAAAGAAAATTAGTAATACCTTTTTTTAAAATAACAAAGCTTAGATAAAGAATAATTGTGGTTATAATTAGTAGTCATCTTAATTACATTTACCATAACGTCAGCATTGTCATTATTGCCATTCCTGTCCACACCTGTATTTTAAACACACGCCAGAATACACACTTACCAATACCAGGTGACTTTGACAACTCCCACTCATTTCTGCCAGCTCCAAGACATTGTCCAGTACATGATTTTATATTTAAGATATTCTCGTTCCAGGAAGCAGAGTGTGGATTACAAAGTGAAGCTGCACTCAAAGAGCCAGGACCAATATTTGGACCCAAAGGAATTCCTACTGTAAGTGGATTCTCAACTTGTCCTGCTGGGATACCAGAGCAAGGAAGCCCTGCTGGAAGACCAAAACCTGCAGAGCTGCAGCCACGAAACTGAGACAAAACTGTATTTCCAGTAGACGGTATAGATCCCAGATGCTGCTCTGCAAATGGAGTTGTTGCAAGAGAACGGCCTGTAAGCAACATGGGAACAGATGAAGGAATTGCTTGACTCTCAGCAGTAGTGACATGGGATTTAAAGCTTGAAATTGGAACATGTTCACCAGATGAGTTCTGACTGAATGCCATGTAAGTGCTTAATCCAGGATATACGGGTAATGCATTCAAGCATGGCAATCCTTGCCTCTGTGCTTTGCTTGTTTGATCCTGCCACACTTCTTGTGCATCAACATTACTAGAAAGTGGCTGGAACATGCAGCCTTTACTTGGTAAAGCTGATTTAACATTGTCTAGCTCTTTATGATTTGCTGCTGCACTTGAAGGAACAGATGCAAGCTGCTTTTCATTCTTCAGAAAACCTTCTTTGGACAGTTCTTGACCCAGTACATCATCAAGTTTTCTTTTAAGATCTGTAAGTTCATTTTCTAATGATTTCTGGTCAATACTAAGCAGTGCTTCTTTTCTATTTCTTTGACATGAGTGGTCTTCTAGATTTTCACTTGTATGTTCCTGTGAAGGAGTTGGGCTGGCTCGAATTATTGTTGTGCTCAGTTCACTAGCATTTTCACTCTAGTAAACAAATATGCAGTATTACAAATTTTAGAAAAGCAAACGGGACATAAAACAAGACAGACCTTAATACCACTACTGTCATCCAATACAAATAATCAAGTTTGCCAAGTCTTACCTGAAGTTTTGCTTTTGAAACATGTGCAGCTCCTCACCTTATAATAGAAAACCTGCAACTTCAACCTGTTTGCTGTCTAAAGTCACACTCTAGCTAGGTGTACTGGGTCTGGCTGGGATGGAGTTGATTTTCTTCATAGTAGCCCCTATGGTGCTGTATTTTTAGATCTGTGACCAAAACAATGTTGATAATACACCACTGTTTTAGTTATCGCTGAGCAGTGCTTGCACAGCTCCAAGGCCTTCTCCATTTCTCACTCTGCCACTCCAGAGAGTAGGCTGGGGGTGGGAAAAAGGCAGGCAGGGGACACAGCCGGGACAGCTGACCAAAGAGAGAATCCATACCACGTAATATCACGGTCAGCAATAAAACTGCAGTGGAATTTTTCCAAAGTAGCTGTTGCTTGAAGACTGGCAGGGCATCAGTCTGCCGGTAGCGAGTAACTCCTTTTCCACCACCTTCCCCGCCTCTCCCCCTTCTTCACTTATTAAACTGTTATTATCTCATCCCACAAGTCCCGCACCCCACCCCCCTTTTGCCCTTCCAGTTCTCCCCTCCATCCCGCCATGGGGGTGTGAGCAAGCAAGTGGGGGGGAGGGAAATCAGCCACCGGCCAGGACCAACCCACCACACTAGGCATTAACGCCACAAGAATGCTCTGCTGTCTGAAGCTACCACCAACGAAGAGCACTTTCCCTAGGGCAAAAATGTTTGACTTTCTATGATTTTATAAAGTCACTCTGTGGGAAAGTAACTGTACTAGGAAAAAAAACCTAATGGAGCAGATTCCTAAACTCACTGCCAGGTTCACAGATATAATTATTCTAAAAAGAGACCTGCAGTGAATTTTCTTATTTATTGTGTTTTAATACAATATCACAAGGACTTCAAGGTTTAAAAAAGCATGAATTATAAAAATCTTAGAGTCATTTAGGTTGAAAGAGAACTTTAAGATCATCAAGTCCAATCATAAACCTAATACTGCCAAGTCCACCACTAAACCATGTCCCTAAGTGACGTATCTACACATCTTTTAAATGCCTCCAAGGATGGTGACTCCACCACTGCCCTCAGCAGCCTGTTCCAATGTTTGATAACCCTTTCAGTGAAGAAATTTTTCCTAATATCTAATCTAAACCTCCCCTGATGCAACTTGAGGCCATTGACGCTCGTCCTATCACTAGTTACCTGGAAGAAGAGACCAACACCTGTCTCACTACAGCCTCCTTTCAGGTAGTTGTAGAGAGCAAGAGGGTCCCCCCTCAGCCGCCGCCTCCTCTCCAGACTAAACAGCCCCAGCTCCCTCAGCTGCTCCTCAGAAGACTTGTTCTCTGGACCCCTCACCAGCCTCACTGCCCTTCTCTGGACACACTCCAGCACCTCAATGTCCTTCTTGTAGTGAGGGGCCCAAAATTGAACACAGTACTCGAGGTGTGGCCTCACCAGTGCCGAGTACAGGGGCACGATCACCTCCCTGCTCCCGTTGGCCACACTATTCCCGATACAATTGCTCCTATCTCTGATAGGATATTTAGGATCTGATCGATCCTAAATAGGAGCATCCAAGTGTGGTATAGATTATTTCCCTCCATAGTCTTTATGACTGTTGAATGCAAAGGTGCTTACTAAGAAATGAGAATGCCCAAGTATTAAGAGACCACTAACAAAAACTAACAATAGGGTTAGGTATGAAATCTGTACTTAGGGTTCCTAGTAAAAGCCAAGGACCTAGAAGCAGTAAGTTACAGTATCAACAGCAGACAGATTTTTTTGAGAACAAAAAGCCCAATACACCACTAAAGACATACTTTCCAGCTTTTTAAGAAAGAAATTAAAAAGCTGAGTGGCCTTGAACCAAATCATTAATCAAAAATTATTAGTTTAAGATTCATGAAAAGGCACCAATACCAACACTTTCTTTGTGCACTCACACAATGAAATCATTCCAGCCCAAAGACTTTCCATTCTGGCAGGTATGCATTGTGTAGGTGGAGCGAGTGCACCTTATCCTCAGAGTCTTAGGATTTTTGTAATTAGAAATCAAACCAAGAGAAAAAGAAGTATGAACCATAAATACGCACACACACACAAATGTGTTTCAAAGAATCTCCTATTAGGTTAACTGTCAAGAGCAGAATTGATTACTCCCTCCCATGCACTGTTCATAGCCACTAACAACAGTACTGGTACTAATTAGCGGAGGAGGACTGACCATGGGAGAACCACCCTCCCACAACTGACATCACACTTGGCAGTCTTTACAATACAGTGGATAGAACTCCAGGTGTTTCCCTACCGATCTGAAAAATGAAAGCGTTAGATGTGCTACAAAGGTTATTTTTTCTTGTGAAGTACATCCAGATCACAGATTCCAGTTAAAAATAATTTTTAAGTTTCAAAACCAAAACTAGACAGAGTTGTATCAAAACAATCGGACATCAGCTCAGGACAGGTGTACCTACAGAACTCTGACACAGGAACAAAGCTATACAAAAGGATCTACAGTGTAAAACAACTGTTCAGCTTAAGTAAACAGGACTCGGAGGGAAACACACATGAAAGAAAGGGAAAGAACAATAAAGTAGCTGTTCGGATTGTTATAGAAAAGTAAGCTGCAAGTTAAATCCTTTACAAAGGGCATTCAGAGCAGCTGCCTGAGGTGAGATGGCTCACCAGGCCAAACCAACCAAACAGGAAATAAAAATTTTTTAAAAATCACGCACCTTTGACAACCTCATCCTAGTGTTAAAGGGAGAGGGTGCCACTGGTTAAACAGATTGTGCTACAGAAGTATCCAGATCTGAATATAACACCAACAGTCCTGTTGTCTGTAAGAAGCATCAGCAAGGGACATGAAAGTGGCTCTTAACAAGTACAAGTGAGATAAAGATCTCTCGGTCTTTCTCTCAGCATAAAAGATTACTAACCTCAAGGAATAAATTAACACTGCAGACACATAAATGGGACTTACAAATGTACTCATCACAAAAATGTTAATCTTCGGCAAAGTACTTGAGAATCTCCTTGCTAAACTACCCGAGGGAAAAAAGACTCAAACAGTAATGTCTCTTCCAGGCAGAGTGGCAAGCTAGTATACAGTCAGTTACCCCAAAGCATCAAGAGTCACCCATTTGCATGGGATGACAGGAATCTAGAACTATAGCCATTTCAAACACGAAATGATGTTATGTCAGCACTAACTGCAAGCAAACACCCATTTAAATTTGCCCTTGGTTTCCTTCCTACAGGACTGCGATTCCCACTGGAAACATCAAGATGGAAAAGAACAGATATTCCCTGCATAACCTGAGCAACCAGACCTAGAACAAAACAGGCTATAGGCCAGAGCACACGCTTCCTTCTTCCTGAGGCTTTCAGCATGAAGGAATATTGCTGCTGGTGTTCCTACAGGAGGAAGAGAAGGCTTCACTAAGCTTTCGCTAGCCACCAGTCCTGAAAAGCCTCACCCTCTGCAAATGAGGAAAAAAAAGCATAGTAGAGAGTATTTCTATTTTGTGTGTCAGCGGAATCCACAATTGATAAAGATATTACAAAATAAATGTAACCACTCAGATTTGCACAGATAGGGATGCAGTCAGAGAGGTTTTTCAGCTTTTGTTTTTTAAAGTTCCATCCACATTTCCACACACTTTGGAAGGGAAGAGGCATAACAGAAAGATTCCAGGTTCCAAGGAACCCATGGATGTAGATAAAAGAATGTCAATTATCTTAATCACCATAAGATTGCAAGTCTGAACAAAAGTTGCACTCTCAGAGTACACTCTTTGTTAAAACAGTAACAACAGTCAGAATGACTGTCAGAGGTAGAAAATGATGGCTTCAGTCCTGAAAAAAGAAGTTATAGCTAAAAAACTTATTTATAAATATATCTCCAGAAAAAAAAAGGAAACATACTCTCCTAATAGCTGAAGCTGAGCAGAAAGGGAGTCTCAGGAGTGAAGAAAGTAGATTTAGATCCTACAAACTACTGCTGGAATACTGCACTTTATTCCAAGAATAGAATGACTTAACAAGCAATTAAGGGAAGACAAAAAAAACAAAACAAAAGATCAATGGGGAAAAATACATTAACTCTAACTTTTTTCAAGTTAGCAGTTCTTTGAATGTTTTACTAGGTTTATATTCATTACAGTATGTGCATTTAACTTTATCTATTCCAGAATTTAAATTTCTGAATCTCAGGAGTGGGGGAGAAACAGAATACCTTTTCCCTATGCACAGCATGTCCTAAACTGTTCTGAAACCCTTGAGGCTTTTCTAATTTAGAATTATTTTGACTATTTAAGGGTTTGGTTTTGGGGTGAGGGAGAGGTGTTGTTTTGTTTGTTTGTTTTAAAAAAAGGGAATTAATACATATTTACAGTTCAAGATTTTCTTACCCAGTATGTCTCCGGATTACGTATTACAGCTGTGTTCTTAAGAGTACTGTCAGATGCAGAGACATAAGTTAATCTGCTCATGCTAGGACTTGAGTAAACTGACTGAGATAGTACACTCTCTTTGCAAGAAGATTCCTGATAACATGATGCGCAAGTGAATTCAGTTTCAGATCTGTAAAACAGATTCAAAATATGTCAGTATTAGAACATATTCTAATGCTGCCCCAAGAAAATCAATGCTACACATTACCTATACTATTCCAAAAATCAGCTTGCTTAGCCATTCTGTTTAGTACAGTCAGCAGAAACGAGAAATCAGCTCTCAACTAACTTTTACAAGTTCTGGCTTTGAGGTACACAAAATTCATTTTCATTAGATATAAATCCGTAAGGCAAAGCATCAGAGTTCCACAGCTAAACTCAGATGTTAAGGTCACAGAAACAACACAACAGCTTATTAAAAGAAAAAAGTGGATCAATATACTTGGTATCTAACTAGATGGAAGAACGTCAGATTAAATCATTCAACATCCCAGGCATCACAGATTAGTATTTCCTATTCACTGCTGACATTCTCTTTATTTCACACACCTAAAAGCACAGGATCTCTCACCACTTTGTCAAACAAGAAGAGATAACATGAAACAAATTACAGTCATTGACAATTTTAACTAGAAATCCTAATGCCTGTATAACATGCTTGCAAAAATAAACAAACTTCTGCGCATTTTAACTTCTGAGAAATGCCAGACAGCCTGTAATTCTAATATCAGGTACAACACACTAACTGTAGTTAAATATCAAACAGCGAATTTAAAAGTTAAGGCAAAGAAATCAGTTGCCTACTCTCTTTATGAGAATGCATAGAGCCATGGGCTACTGAGCCATCGGCTACTGGCCATGTTTATACGTTTAAAGACTACATAATCAACTTCACTGTAATCTTCCAGTTTCTGTACCAGATTGTTATGGGAGCTCACTTAAAAAAAACACTGCCCTTTCAGCTGTTAAGAAAACCTTAAATCTTAGACACAAGTTGCAGTTTCAAACCACAAAGTGGTCAAAAGCAATACAAATATTTCTCCCCATCCTCTTTCACAACAAGCAGCGTCATGAATCAGAGAACCAAACTGAGTGAAATACTTAGAAGTTTAAAAAACATACTTTCATTGGTTTATATAATGTCAAGCCTTGTTATAACATACTTAACGTCATAACCCCCAATCAAATAGCTTTAATTGTAATAGATTAATTACACTAGAACAACAATCAGTAAATATGGGGTTTTACAGCTCATCTACACAAAGGTTTGGGTATCTGAAGTATATGACCAGCTAACAGGCTGAATAGTTTGTATTCTTGCATTACTGGATAAACCTGAGCAGAAACAGCAATGTTCCTATCCACCACCTCTGTCTCATCAGACCAGTGAGGAAAATAAAAAGTTAACAATTGCTCAAGGCTGCTTCCCCATACACATAATACAAGCAAACAGAAAACTTAGTCTAAGCATGAAGTCTTAACCTAATAAAGATCTTCTATAAACTGAGATCAAGGACAACATTCAAACTAAAACTTGATCCTCAAAAATCCTCATGAAGCATTACTAATTTTTATAACCCACACCAAGAAATTTACCCTGAAAATGCTGTTCCAGAAGTCTCACTAGGAGAAGAGTGGATTAGTGGCAAAGTTGAAGGTCTGAAGCTATACTGCTCATCCTCCAGGGGCTGCAAGTCACATTCAGGTGGAATGGGTTTATGCTCTGGTAAATAAACAGAATTTAATAACAGTACTTATTTAAGCATAGGGATCAAGTTTACCATCAAGAAAAGCCTTTTCAACAACTGGTTACATTTATATAGGTTTACTTACCAGTACTATTGTGGGAAGTTGGAGAGAGCTTCCCAAAAGTTACATGTCTCGCATTCTCGCAGTAAGCAGTACTGGCATCTTTGTTTCTCCTCTCGATTTTCACATTTTGTTTCTTTTCATCGCTGTTCAATTTCTGCATAGGCTTTGCTCTTCTAGGACTTACTGAGACACATTTACTAGATTCCTTGGTAGGTTTTAAGTTGCTGAGTGACAGAGTGTTTCCTGTGCTTCTTTCCACCAAATCATTACATGGTTCAAGAACAGCATTTGTTGCTTGATCTCCTGTTTCTGTGTCTTCCCTGATACAACATCCACCAGTGAGACTGGTGGTCTGGTAAGCAAGCGGACTTCTCTGTGCTACTTCCATTTTTGATGCTAAAGGAATTCCATATCTCTGTGCTTCACTTCCAGCAGGTGAGGTTTGGGTAACAAGCGTATCTGATCTAAAATCAGCATTCACTGACTGTAAATGTTTACTATTTTCTAAATCTGACAACTTTCCTGAATATTTAACACTATTTGAAGTTACATCTTCATGATTGGGAACACCAGACAGACTAGAGAAATTCTGATTATCGTTTTCTTCATTAAAATAATTCAGAAATTGCTTCTCTATTTCTTGCTGCTCGCTATGATTATTTATCAAGTCTTCTGCAAGCGTATCCTTATTTTCATCTTTACCCAGTAAAAAGGTATCAGGCATAAGGTTCTGGACAGATGCTTCATGTTTCACAGTACTCTCATACTCACTTTCATGTCCAATTTCATCTGTTTTTTTGAGGTATTTTTCCATATCAAATGCACTATTTTCCACATTGCGGGATAACACCTGATTAGCAGAGAGTTCTGTCTCTTTAACAACTCCAGGAAGGAAACACGTTCTTTTACTTTTATTAGAGAGTCCCATCATCATAGCAGCTAGCTGGGAAGGATCAGCACTGCAGGAAGCATTAGCAATAGCAGAGGCAATTGTGCTGATACTCAGGACAGAGTCAGAGCGATTAGTTACGCCATCTTCAAGCTTGTCTCTACGAATGGCATCCTACAACAAACCAAAATGAGTTAAGCACCAAACTAAGGCATTTTTGGTTTGCATTTTGGTTTTTGTGTTTTGGTGGTGATTGGGGTTTTTTGTTGGGTGTGGGGTTTTTTTTTTATTATTTTGCATTTCGGTATATGGCAATATATTAATATTTCTAGTTATCACATATTAAATCAACTGTCAAGAAGGAATACTGCAATAGGCATAATTCTCATTGTACTGATTTAAGTCTACTCCACAAAACTTTTTAAAAAAATTAAATACAGATTGTCTGATAGGAAGCCTTAGTTCCTGTAAGACCTTTAAAAATCTTGACTTTAATTCAATTGGAAGAACTGGGAGTAAAATGCCATCAAGAACAAACACAGCAGAGAAGAAACTACCATGACCAAATACACAGAGAAGAAACTACCATGACCAAATACACAGTATCTTCCCAACTAACTTTAAATCATCTGCCTCTCTAGAGGGGAAAGACAAAGCTATTTCTACAGTTGTGTCTATCATGCAACTTTGATTTCTTCTTTAGTTTTCACATCGGCTATTCTTAGCAAAGGGCATGGGATGGGCAGTCATGTCCAGACCACAATCTCTACCCGCCTTTCTCAGATACACACATATTCAGGAAGCAAATGCCTGTTCTCCTGTAGATAGGCATGCATGTCTTCATAACATCCTCATAAAAAGACTGATGAAGTATGAAGCAGATAAGTGGACCACAACTGGACCGAAAACTGGCTGCTCAAAAGGATGTGATCAGCAGCACAAATTCCAGCAGGAGGCCAGCCACTTGCTGGTGGACTACCCCAGGGAACAAGACTGGCGCCAGTGCTGTTCAACATTTCCATTAATGATGTGGATGATGGGGCAGAGTGCACCCTCAGCAAGTTTGCCCATCACACAAACTTGGGAGGTGCAGTTTATTCACCAAGAGAGCAGGCTGCCATTCAGAGGTCCCTCAACAGGCTGGAAAAATGGGCTGAGAATCATCTCATGAAGTTGAAAGGGAAGTGCCAAGCCTAGCACCTGGAGAACCCCAACAGGCTGGGGACGGACCAGCTGGAAAGCAGCTTGGCAGAAAAGTACTTGTAGGTCCTAGCAGACATGAAGTTGACCATGAAGCAGCAATGTGCCCTTGTGGCAAAGCAGGCCAACAGCATCCTGGGCTGCAGTCAGAAGAGCTGCCAGCAGGCTCAGGGCAGTGATTCTTCCCCTCTACTCAGCACTGGTGTGACATCATCTGCACTGCTGTGTCCAGTTATGGACTCCCCAGTACAAGAGAAGACATGGACATACTACAGAGAGTCCAGTGAAGGGTCAACAAAGATGAGTAAGAACTTGGAGCATCAGTCATGCAAGGAGAGAGCTGGAATTGTTTAGCCTCAAGACGACAAGGCTCAGGAGGAAATCTTATCAATGGGTATAAATACCTAATAGGGAGCGAAGGGGGGCAGGGAGGAGTAAAGAAGATGGACCCACACTCTTCTCTGAGGTATTCAGTAAGAAAGCAGGCAATAGGCACAATTTTAAATGTAGGAAATTCTATTAAAACAGAAGGAAAAGATTTTTAATGTCAACATGATCAAACACTGGAACAGGTTGCCCCGAGAGACCATAGAGTCTCCATCCTTGGAAATACTGAAAACGTGACCAGACCTTATCTATCTGCTCTATTCGACCAGGCTTTGAGCAAGAAGGGATGGACTAGATGATCTCCAGGAGTGCCTTCTGACCTCAACCATTCTACGATTTGTCTGTGTTTGAGAACATTTTAGCATCCATATCAGACTGAGGGTGACCTAAACCTGTACTAATTGAGGGTAGAGTAGATTAGAATCTAGATATACATTATAAATTTGCGTCTAGAACAAAATGAGTAAGATAAATCAGAAAGAAAAGCAACTATGGCAGTACACAGTCAGATCAGCGATCCAACCAGTCCTTCTTCATTTAAGTCTGCAGCCTTCATCATCTGAGCAGCTAAACCACATACATGCTAGCTATTGATTCCTTTCAGTGATCTTGTCAGAGAAGGGCTGTTCCTGTAACTAAACGCGTCTGCATGTGTTCTGCCTGATCCAAAACAGAACTTGACACATTAAGGCAGAGAAGGTAGGTGTCTGGGATTACCAAATTGAAAATACAGCTTTTTCAGACTTACACCACGTCAATATTTTTGAATTTTATCAAAGATTTTCTTCACGTGCTAAATACAAGTTGTTTCATTTAAAAAACAGTATGGGAAGAGAGAGCTGCAATTCAGAAACCTGACTGCAGAACATCAACAGCCTAGGAATCTCTGAAAAACTAAGGGCTGACAGACCAAGCAACTCCAAAAGTGAAGTAGGGAGAAAAAGGAAAATAAGACAGTGACAGTAACACCTCACTCACTACAGGATCCTGGCATTCAAATGAAACTATCCTAACAAACAGTGGCACCTGTTAGGATTCAAATGATCAATACAAAAAGCAGTGAGCTGATATGAAAGTCCGAATTTAGCCATATTCAAAGAAACAATAATAACTGGAGTTATTTGAATTTTGTTCAAGTTCATAGTTGCACTTAATAGAAAAATACGAGAGAAATACCTTCGCTTTACTTTGGGTAGCAGCTTCTATATTAACACTTTTATGCTTTCCAGATGCAGTATCCATCCCATGCCATGCACCTTCATAGCTGGTAGAATTTGCATGTTGTTTTGTTTGTGTTTCTAAGTCATCTAAGAACAAATAAAAGCACAGGGAATTAATTTACAGTAAGTAAATTGTCTAAACACCAGCATTCTTGGGATACACATCCCCCCTTAATGCTCTATAGAAAAAGGAGCTGTTATAAAGGCATAAATCCAAACACCGCAAGCACCAATTGTTCCCTGTACAGTACTCAAAGTATACATTCAAGCCACAAAATTAGCTGGCATTAAGAATACCATGCTCACACTCTTCAAAGTTTATTTTCAGGCAGCTTATCATACTTGCATAAGCTAAATAAATCTTTCCATAAAATGGTGTTTACAAGATCATATGAACATAGACTAAACTCTAATAGAAAAGTAGAATAGTTAAGTCTGAGCAAACCCAATTTTCTTAGGCTGCAGACAGGGTTTGATCAAGGCAGATAGCAGTGAACTGGCGATTTTGAAGGATTATGTTTAGGAGGCACAGGTATGTTCCTGAAACCATCAAAACCACAAATAATCTTCTTGATTAGGAGATCGAACCCAAACTAGGAGGTATTGTTCATATGAGACCTAGAGACTACCATTTCAACAAATGAGCTCCTGCTTGAAGGAAAATATCTGGACTCCCGAAAACAGTAAAAGCAACTTTTAAAGATGCCCCAATTGGTGAGAAAACAAGTATGAAACAACAAACACTTGGGGCGGGGAGGCTGTTGGGGTTTTTGTTTGGTTGATTTTTACTTTTTTTTTTTTTTT
>Ga0065711_1038623_pt1 | contig 18577 bp, 10 predicted proteins | sample Hoacrofraction12_FD_59098 | JGI IMG/M metagenome (GOLD analysis project Ga0065711, IMG submission 59098) | Hoatzin crop microbial communities from Cojedes, Venezuela - Epithelial fraction 12 v2 (version 2) | ecosystem: Host-associated > Birds > Digestive system > Esophagus > Crop | place...
CTTCTCTTCTTCAGGCTAAACAAGCCCAGCTCCCTCAGCCTTTCCTCATAGGAGAGATGCTCCAGTCCCTTCATCATCCTCGTAGCCCTCCGCTGGACTCTCTCCAGTAGCTCCTCATCTTTCTTGAAGTGGGGAGCCCAGACCTGGACACAGTATTCCAGAAGGGAGAGGCCACTAGGGCTGAGCAGAGGGGGAGGAGAACCTCCCTCGACCTACTGGCCACAATCCTCCTAATGCACCCCAGAATGCCATTGGCCTTCTTGGCAGCCAGGGCACACTGTTGGCTCATGGTTAACCTGTCGTCCACCAGGACACCCAGGTCCCTCTCCACAGAGCTGCTCTCCAGCAGGTCCGCCCCAAGCCTATACTGGTGCATGGGATTGTTCCTCCCCAGGTGCAGGACCCTGCACTTGCCCTTGTTGAACTTCATCAGGTTCCTCTCTGCCCAACTCTCCAGCCTGTTCAGGTCTCACTGAATGGCAGCACAGCCTGCCGGTGGATCCACCATTCACTCCATACTGGAGGTCAAACTGTCCATCCCAAGTCTGGACCTGGGCTATATATTTATACACAAAATACTCCCCACAGATAAATATCTTGATAACTTTTTTCCATATCCCTGTTTCTAGACCCTGGGTCCCAGAACATAATATGGGTCTTACTTTTTTTTCTTGCAATAGCTGTTCCTGGAAAAGGTTCCAGCGTTTCTGGCGGTGGGTTTCCCATTTCTCCAGCTGAGGGACCAAATTCTCCTGCCATTCCTCTTTCAGAAGCTCGCATTCTCTTACAGAGAGGCCGGTCACAACAGGCAGGGTCTGAAGAAACAGCTCTGTCACCAACTCTGTTAAAGCATGGGAAGCTTTAGAGTACAGCTCCTAACAGAGGGACAGAGGGAAAGAGAGAGACAGGTGAGAAAGTGACACCCCCAGACATTCAGAGCTCTTTCATTGCATGTCTCCATGATGCCAGTGAGGGAACCACATCCCAGTGAAGACATTGGGCCAGTGACTGACCCCTAGAGCTAAAATCCAATGCCACTAATGCCTGAGTTAAAAAGACCAGGTTTTGTAGATGGAACAACTCAAATGTTTTGGTTCAAGGCACACAAGGGCATTTAAAATGCAACAGAGGCATGAACACAAGACCTTGATGCCCACCCACTGCCCACATGAAACTGCAGTACAAAGAATATCTTGTTTCACTGGCTATGGCGATGTGTTATAAAAACACTTATTTTGAAAGTTCCAGGGGAAACAATCCGGTGTAGCACAACACCTCATAGGCACGTTTTCAAAGGTGCTAATGCGAAATGAATGAATGCAAGAAAGACGGAAGAGTTAAAAGGGACAGTAGGGCTTTTAGTTAGGCAAAACTGACATTAGTCATGTTAATAGTTGGTGCCCCAAAATATAACACTCTTCAATGCCTGAAGGACAGAATTATTTAAATTCCTTCTGATGTAGAACAAGTTCAAGACTAGAAAAACAAACATCCTCTGGTGGTTTTATTCAAACTAGTCCCCTGTGAGTGGTTTTCAACTGCTGAGGCTGTTTCACTCACAAGAAGAGTTTAGCTGATTTAGTAAGATGGCATCCAAGCCAAAAAGTCTGTTCAAAACACATAATTTCACTGTCAAACACACAGTGATGATACAAGCTGTGCTTGCAAACTTGCTACAATTTGAGATAATCCCTGAGAAGAAGGCAGGAGGGCAGGTAGCTTTCCCCAGCAGAAGAGAGAAACCAAAGATACACTGGAAAGGTCACACAGACACTGCAGTACTCCAGCAGTATGAAGAGCTATTATTGTGTGAGTTCCACATGATCTTACCAGTCCAAAAACCTTTATTGCCTGCTTGGTTTTGCTTTCATTGTAAACCAGTGTTAGCACCTACATTTCTTTCTTTTCCTTAAAATACAGCTACTATTTTTAAAAATTTTTTCAGCATTTCTGTTGCAAGAATAAATCAAGTCTCCTAGCTGTTGCCTGCTTTTAAATACTGATTTAATTACAGTCTCTGAAGTGATAAAAATCTAAAACCTCTGAACAGAAAACCAAGGATATTTATCTAGAAGCCAAAAACCTGTGTCTGCAGCTCACAGGCATGGAAAGTTCTAGTGACTTGTCTTTTTTGGGGAGATACACTGGTACCATGTACTGTGTGTAAGAGTCCATTCCAACTGCTAGATGTGGTACCATAAAAAAGAAAGTAAGATAAAAAGAACTCCAAAAAAACAAAAGAGGATGTTAAATTACAAAGTCGAGAACTCAGAAATAAAGAACGACCAGAACTCAGGTTGCATGTGAAGTCTAGCTCTGTGCCCCCATAATGATAAATTTGGGGCTCATGTACTGTTTCCACAGGATATTTTTCTGTTCTGTCTTTAGGTTTATCAATATCCATTGAACTGACAGGTTTCTTAAAACCTTTACTTTGTATTTCTCATTTATTGTAAAATATCAAAACTGTGCACTGAATACTAAATTATTCTTTTCCTCCTAGGATCCCTCTAGGATGCTAATCACCATATTAATTAGCTGTTTCACAAACAACAAATAGCTTAACAGCCCCCTGCAGTAACCTCTTCTTATGGATAAAATTGAGGCACAATACTATGAAAAGTTTTCACTACATCAGCTGTCATTTCGACATCAGCTGTCTTGATTTTTTTCCACACTTACCTGTTTAAAGCACGCAGGATTTTCAGAATCCAGCTGCCACTGGCTTTGCTTAATCTCAATGTGTTCTGAATTCTTGTAAACTGGACTACAGGTTTCTTAAACTGCATGCTGAGCTTAAGTATGAGAATTAGTAGTCAAAGACTTAACAACTGGCTACCTCATCCCAAGCACAAATACAGCCTGGGCCAAGAAAGGACTGAGAGCAGCCCCGAGTAGAAGGACTTTGGGGTGCTGGCTGATGAGAAGCTCAACACGGCCCAGCAATGTGTGCTCACAGCCCAGCAGGCCAACCGCATCCTGAGCTGCATCAAAAGCAGTGTGGCCAGCAGGTCAAGGGAGGGGATTCTGCCCCTCTGGTCTGCTCTGGTGAGACCTCACCTGGAGTCCTGCATCCAGCTCTGGAGTCCGCAGCACAGGAAAGACACCTGGACCTGTTGGAGTGGGTCCAGAGGAGGCCACAGAAATGATCAGAGGGCTGGAGCACCTCTGCTATGAGGAAAGCCTGCGGGAACTGGGGCTGTTCAGCCTGGAGAAGAGAAGGCTCTGGGGTGACCTTATTGCAGCCTTCCAGTACCTGAAGGGGCCTGCAAGAAAGCTGCAGAGGGACTTTTGACAAGGGCCTGTAGTGACAGGACAAGAGGTAACAGCTTCAAGCTGAAAGTGGGTAGGTTTAGATTAGATATAAGGAAGAAATTCTTTACTCTGAGGGTGGTGAGGCCCTGGCACAGGTTGCCCAGAGAAGCTGTGGCTGCCCCCTCCCTGGCAGTGTTCAAGGCCAGTTTGGATGGGGCTTTGAGCAACCTGGTCTAGTGGTTGGGACGAGATGATCTATAAGGTCGCTTCCAATCCAAACCATTCAATGATTCTACAGTTCTCTTTTCTGGTAACACTTCTCCTGTTTCAAGTGATTGCTCACAATCTGAATATGAATGACAGTATCATTAGGGTAACATTTGCTACACAGGTGCATCCTGTGACCTGCCCTACTCCTTAATAATTATAGTTACCAGTTCTTGATACAACAAGAGGCAGCATTTATACCATCTTAATCATTTGTGTAACTGTGGGCCTGGCTTAGCTTGCCAAGACTAATGCAAAATGGTTTGTTTGAATTCTCTCTTCTGCTGCTATTTGTTTTAAAATCCAAGTCTCCAGATTCTGGAATTTAAGCTCAAAGATCCTATGTTTCTCATCTCTGTATCTCATACAACACTTAAAGAACAATCGCTCTGTTTCTGTAAACCATCTCTTCTCTGAGCTTTACTAGCCTTTCAGGATAAGTTAATTTCACATTTCCTGGGTGTTATGGATGTAAGAATTCCTCTTGGGTCTGAAATAGTTCAGAAGTAGTCCAGATGAGTCTGTGGCATTTCTATCGCAATTTCAAAAGATCTCAGGCTGGGCGTTAAGGAAATCTGTTCTTAAACAGAGTTCCACCTATGGCAGCCAAATCATTTTGTAACAGATTTTGCTGCAGAATTGATGGCATTTCCCTGGCATCCTGACAGCTCTGTACTATTACTTACTAGGAAATCTTTTGCACAGAAAATGAAGAAGGTATTTTGTTACTTGCCTTCATGCCATTTTGTTTAAAAACCAAGTGAGTAGAGTTCTGCTTGCTCTCCCTGCAGCTCCAAATTACGCTGTACACTTACCTTTGGCACTGCCAGAGCAGGTACTTAGTTACCCAAGAAAAATGTGACTAGGTCCTTTTCCCACAAAATTACTTATCTACGTCACCTCATTAATGTGATGGGCCAAGTTACCTTTAGATCAGAGGTGCTTAACTATTGGTTTGCAAAATGCTTCATGGCCCTCTGCTGAAACTGGTGTATGAAAGCACAAGAAAGTGGGATTAGAAATCCAGGAGCAGTTTTTCACATCAGTAGTCTATTTAAAAATCAAAATGCTGGGTGAATACATAGAGGGGAAGCAGGACCAAGTAGTATGATCTTTACATCTCACACATGTTGCAAACTGGTACGCAAAGCAACAGGAAGCCTGGTCAGGTGCTGTAAGTCCCTGGCATGGTGATTTTTAACAGGACTTTAAAGGGAACACTTTCCCTTTAAGTTCTGTTGGAAATTCTTCTCTCTGCAGGACACAGATCCTGCACTTACTGGTCTCATCTGTGGTCCACGATCACAAAATAACCACTGTCTGTGATGACTATCAAAACAGTACTTTCTCTTCACTGTTCATGGAACCACTGGCCACTGGCTTTTTTAATCTCAACACTTAATCATATAGACATTAGAGCCCAGGCTGACCTTGCAAACCAGACCCTAACATGACAGCATGCTCTACCCAGAGAAAAAAACAGATGTACAATGTGATGGCTACACTCTTTAAAGCAGCACCTGAAAAAAATGCAGTGGAATGACCTTTTAAAATTTGGTAGGGGAAATGGTAACTCTACACTTAGGAAAGATTGCAGATGTGATTGAATTCTACCAAAGTGACTCAAGCTAACAAAATAGTTCATAACTATTTGTACTCGAAGGAATGTACTCAACATGAAATAGCAATCAAGTCTGTCAGTGAACAGGGATGGTGCACTACGTATTATAAAGCTTATTTTCCACAGGAAAAAAAAATGTTAAAAAAATCCCACTGCTTCCGATATCTTATTTTTGGACTAGAACCCCTACAAAATACTTCTCACAAGCTTCCTGATATGCCATCTCTTGCTTTTAGAACCTTTACTTAATGAAATTTATTCAAATTGATTCCATTAATAGAATAGCTGATTGCAGTGTTGAATGAACCTGTTTGTAGTACCTGGCAGTCAATCTCAAAGCTTTTCAAAAAATCTCCAGAGAAATTCATCAAGCATAAAGAAATACAGAAATAAAATCAGCTGATATTAAAATGCTGAGTGCATCTGAATTTCAAACAAGGTAATAAATATATAATTTTGTCAAAAACCAGGGGAAATACACAGCTTATCAGATTTCACTACAAAACCAATGAACAATATTAATGCTCTCCCTCAAACCCAAATGATTAAAAGGTTCCTACATGCAGATCAGAATACAGTGAGTAATGAAATTGTGAAGCAGAAAAATGTATTTAGAAAGGCTGGTTGTACTGTATGTTAACTGCCAGCCACCGACTAGTAGATATTATCTCCAAGGGGCAACTGCACAGCTATTTGTTAACTTGTGATACAACAGCATTCCATTAAAACAATTAAAATTTCTGGTCAAAGCCATAGAATGCTCTTGCATGTACCTCCAGAAGCTCAATGGCTAGTGCATTTCTTTCGCAGGCAAGAGATTCATCTCCCAACCCACATTGTATCTCACTAAGCACAGAGATTCAATACTCAGATCATACATCCCATAAACACTATAAACATTCTTGGACACCACTGGCCACTAGAAGATACTTCACATTATAAAATCATGCTAAATGTGGAAAAGCTGATTGCATGTACTACTACTACTCTTCCAAGTGAAGGATTCTGGAATGCTAATTGCAAAATGAAACCAGTACCCTGTTTTTAAGCATCCTAACACCAGTAAAACACAATGACATTGAAGTCATCCTTAGCACAAGCAAAGTGCAAGCATCTTGTATTTCACATCAGCACACACACTTACAGTGACTCTTTGTGAATACCAAAAAATGGACTGAACTTCTTCAGCTTACTGCTGACTCTTGATTGAGGCTGGGTATACTGGTAATCATAGAATCATAGAATAGACTGGGTTGGAAGGGACCTTATAGGTCATCTAGTTCCAACGCCCCCACTATGGGCAGGGACACCTTCCACTAGAACAGGTTGCTCCAAGCCCCGTCCAACCTGGCCTTCAACACTTCCAGGGAGGGGGCATCTGATCAGTCACTTTTGGTCAGCCCTGATGTGGTCAGGCAGTTGGAGTAGACGATTGTTGTAGGTCCCTTCCAACTGAACTGAACTATCCTATCCTATCCTATCCTATCCTATCCTATCCTATCCTATCCTATCCTATCCTATCCTATCCTATCCTATCCTATCCTATCCTATCCTATCCTGTCCTATCCTGTCCTATCCTATCCTATCCTATCCTATTCACTTTGGCCACATATAATGACCAACGCTATTTGATGACAATAGAAAACACCAAAGAAGGCTATTAGGCCTTCTCTCAAGGTTACAGGTAGTACAAACTAATAACAAACAAATCATAAACTTCATATTAGCTTTAGTAATGGCTAACGGATGAAAAATATAGATATGATTCTACAAATATAACAGAAATGTTTCCCAGAATTGCAAACATTGTAGTAAAGATAAAGACCTCAAAGCTTTGACTGAAATGAGCAGATCAAATTTAATCAGTCCCCAATCCCAGAACTAGACTGAGCTTGCATGGTAAGAGTTCACAAATTCAATCTATTAGATCATGCTGTCTTTCAGCCTTTTTGGGGTAAGTCACAGGGCAAAATTTTCAAAACTAAGCATTTGAGGTGGAGGTCTCTTGATAAAGATTTCCACCTAAGACAAGCTGTGGATGATTCACCTTGCAAAGCAGCTAGCTCTGTATACCTAAAAATGCAGTTACCTCCATGAAAAGCATCCCTAATCCTATCTCACGTTAATGAAATTACATACGGAAAATAATGAAAGAGTAAGCCTCTAACAGTCTGCACTATTTATTTTGACAAAGATAATTTTTCCTCTTATATTAACAAAGAAAAAATCAAATACTTTGCTTCAACCTCACATTAATGTTTACTCATTCATAAAATGTTTATTTCCTTGCCTGTTGATAATACTCATTACTTAATAGTGTTTAGTCTAAATTCCAGTGCGTTTCTATGTTCTGTCAAGTCAAATGAAATAACATTCTGGTGAGCTGCTATCAGCAAAGGGGGATTATAAATGACAGTAAATTGTGTGGTGTTATGCTTTTGATGTTATTACTGAGGAAAAACCATTATCTTACCACTGACTATGTAATTTTTAGCTGTTAATTGATTTCCTTTTGTGCAATCTACATGTTTGGTTTCTTAATAATGAACTGTTAATCACAAACCTCTTTTCACTTCTTTCTCTACTGAAATAAGCAGGTAGTTCACAAAAAACAAAGAGAAAGAAAAGATTAAATTTTGATTAACATCTGATACGCTAAACTTGAGACAGATTTGCAAGGAGCTATCCATTAATCTTTTCAAGAACTCAGGAGAAACAGAACAGGCTATACTGGGGGCAGGGGGATGCTTTTGCTGCCATGTAAAAGCAAATGATGGTAAAATCTTTGCATCTGAAAAGCTACCCAAGCCAAAACAAAACTGTTACTGTGACACAATATCCCCTGTGTATGGGATAACTCTGGAGACTGTGTTCATGAAAATCTTAGGCTGAATCATTCAGTTACCTCTGACACAATTCCTCCTTCAGTTATGATATACAATGATAATCAAAATCATTTGCCCCCTTTCCTTAACCTGCACTTGAAAAACTAATTATGGAGCCTGTGTCTAGACACAGCATATTCACCTAAAACGCATTATTATAATCCACTAGTATGGCTGAAAAGTCCTATGCTATCCTCCAAATATAAGTCTCTCATTCACTTCAGGCATCAACAGATTCCATTGACCTTGGTTAAATCATTTTAATTGATTTATGCATGTGTACACAAAACAAACCTACTCAATTATTCTATGCAAACACAGCTTCCAGATCATTGCATTTTTACATATTTATTCACCAATTTGGGTAATTCTTTCATGTAGTGTAGCACCACAGGCTACAGTAGTGCTAGAGGGTTATATAAATCTGTCTTGGTGAACTCACAAACTATTTAAGAGGGGGAAAAAAAAGAAGGCATAGAAATTCGAGAAGGCCTTGGAAGAAAACTGTGAGAACAAAGTAAGGATCTTCTCCCACGAGTGGCACTTATCTGTAAGTGACATCTTTTCTTCTGTCCCCAGGATATTCATTGGTTCCCTATCTGGTCACACAATGACCTTTTCCTTATATTTTGATATCACCTTTTGCATTGAGGTTATGTTTCTATTTATTCATGAAACTAAGTCTGTGAGGCTTGCTTCCCTGCTTGCTTATACTAAGACAAACCAAGGTAACTGCTGAAATAAGTCAAGACATTCCAGTGCACAACTCAAGGCAGAATGGAGGGCCTAAACTTTTTATCACATATAAGCCTTTATCACATATAAGACCTTGCTAGGTCCTTTTCCTTTGGAAAAAAAGAAAGTGTAATGGCCTTCAAATACAGCAGCTAAGGACCATGAGCTTAGGGCAATGGCTGGGCACTTGGGCTTCTGCACTTGGTCAAGTGAATTTGTCAGAGTGGAATCTTTGGGAACTTTGCACTGGCTGCCTTGCTTGAGAATTTATTCTGGTTTGTCACCTACAGTGCAAGTCTCGATACAGTACTTACATGAGGATAGATGCTTTAGAAAGTTGACATAGGATGGAGGCCCCTGTATGCTCTAAGACAGTTGCTTTGAAAGCTGCTAGTAACTGCTCTTAGCTGAAGGCATGCCTGAGAATGGGACCTAACTCTTGCTAACTGGGTGTTATGCATCTAACACTGATACTGTTACAGTGGGTATTACTCCAAATGGTCATTTGTCTGAATAAACATGGCTGTTCTTTACTAGGCTATTGGGGTTTATCTGATAAATTGCAATACTGATGATGCCCCAAGTACCACAAAATCAGCTGAAGAAAATAGAGGGCTTGGATGTGGGAAAAAAACCCCACCATGGTTTGGGTTCTGCTGCCATCAGTCTGAAAAGTGTGGCGTGATTCATCCCAGTTCTAGCGGTTTCCAAGCAAAGTCAAAATAGCAACGGGTACACAAGCAGTAACTTGTCTGGAACCCTAAACCTGTGAGAGCTGGACAACATTAGATTATTCAGCTCAGAAGAAATATACTTCCCTAATCCTGGGCCAGCAGAGAGTATGGGCTACTTGGTAGAGGGGCATATAGGATGTTCTTGCTGAATCTTTGTTATGGAGAAATTGTGATTTAGATAACACTTTGCCTCCTCTTGGATTTAGGTAATTGGCTCCTAGTAAGACATCTCAGTTTTATTTCCCTTAACTCCAACAGCTATTTAACTTCTGTGTGTGGGAAAACGTAACTACTGTGTGCAGTTTTGCAAACCTAATTTTCATTTGCAGCAAAATGAAAACTTGGCTGAACTGTTAAGTATTTAATTACTTCTAGTTTTTTCCACTCTGACTGTGTTTACAAATGTATGAATGCATCTTTTTTAAATGTCTTGCAGTTTATCTTTGGATGTCTTGTGTACCACAGGCTGAGGAATGTTCATGTCAACATCTGGGGAGCATGCCAGGGTGACTTTTGAGAGTTTCACTCAGTTTTTTCAGTAACATAGCTAGGCTTCTGTTTCTCCTGGAATGATAAAAAAGCAACAGAACAGAACTCTCTACTGGTGAACTTTTCTTGCCTTCTAACTTACTTAGTCACACATGTTTACAGTTAAGGAAATATGGAGATGAAGTGAACAACAGAATGTTTAACCAAATCTTAATTTAACCTTTTCTTTGCTTGTGGCAGAACACAAACAGCTGAGTCCAAACCTTCCAAATAAGTCCAAGGCAAATGACTATCAGTTAAGCTTCATGGAGCACAGACCTGCTGGAATGACAACACGGAGCTCTGCAGTGCTTGCAGATGTGCCCAAACTAGCTGGTTCTACAAACTAGCTGGTTCAAACCTGACTGGGACATAGGTCTTCCAGCACAGTGCTGACTATTGCCATGGGAGGGTTGCTGGTACCCAGCTGGTTAGTCTAATGCTTCCTTGTTCAGGTCTACCCGAGCTGCAGTCACATGGCTGCACTGTGGAGCATCTCAAATCCCTGTCGCCTTCCCATGGGTATCTTGCCTCCCCCACTGCTATCAGTAGCTTCTCCCTAGCAGAAACACCGAGAAATGAAGGGGCAGAGCCCTGCGGCCCAGGGAAAGGGTCCTGCTTCTCTGAGGTGCACTTCTGCTTTGAAAGTGTGGTGCAGCAGAGAGAGAAGCAAAGGCATTGTGGTTGTGCGATGCAACTCCTTCCCCTGAAGGCAAATCTACTTTTGCTTTTACACCCCAGGTAACATACAACGTGTTTAACTACTGCACTTCCCTCAGCTGTAGAAGTCAGAAACAGCTCCATTTACCCACAGTGGGGCTATGCCTATTTGTATTTTCTCTTCATACTAGCTTATGCTACTCACAAGGTACATCCAGAAGCACTCTGCTCTCCTAAAACAGCTTGTAGTATCTGTATTTAGGGTTAAGGGGAGAAAGTGCAGTTGTTCATTATGTTAAATGTCACAATAAAAATGTTTTATTACAGAAAAAAAAAAGTGGAAATTAAGATTTGTGGACCCTCATTCAACAGATGCCAGCTGGATAACAGTACTAGCAGTTTTTCATGTCTGGCAGTGTTTGTTTGGGTCTAGAAATAACAGAGCAGCTGTAATATGGAATATAATGGCTTAGAGCTGGGTGAACTGGCAGAGTTAAAGTTTGTGCAGCTCTCCTGGCAACCTGGCAATCCTAGAAACATTTAATCCACCCAAACCAATTTTTCTTTAATGGAAAAGAAAACGGCTAACGGTACTGAAAGAAATAGGATTTTCAGTCTGATCTTAGTGTCATTAAAGCAGAGTACACAATAAAGGAAAGCAATATAATTTCACAAATGAGGTGGAACTGTGCAGGCTAAAAATCTGTTTGGTCTCCAGAGACCTCACGTGAATTGAGAAAGGGGTGGAGAAGTTAGTAACTTTGGAGAATGGACTCTGCACAGTAATATCAGCAGACATGTTGACTTTTCTTAAATTAAATAACTTCATGCAATTAATCTACTCTGACTGGCACAGCCCTCCAAGCAAACTTTGCCTTTCTCCAAAGCAGTAGTTCTTCTCAAATATCCTGCTGCTTGCATTATTACATAAAATCATGGCAAAACTATCTGTTCTAAATACAGTGGCTTTATTTTTTTTTATCAATTGAATTTGAAAAAGTACATGTGGACCAGTGCTAATTCAGAGTGTGTGGGTATCTTATCCTAATGTGATAGGGACTACAAGTTTCTATAACAACCTGATATGGTCATAATTAATCATGACAAGGATCCTGTTGAGCTGAAAGTGATTAGTTCCAGCCTAACTGAAGGTCACTGCTAGCTACAGTTTTGCGCTTCATCAGATAGATCATGTTATCTTCTTTGTTCGGTGCAGACAGAAAATCATTAAAGATGACACAAAAGCATGAAGCACCTACATATTTTCCAAATCAGTAACACAAAGAAATGTAAAAATATTACTTACGCCAAAGATCTGAACTAATTTCAGGGAACTAACTACTGTCAAAATAATTTCTCTGAGAGGAAAAGAGATGAGAAAACTATTTTTGGAGATGTAGTGAAGTTAACTAAGAACAGTACCATCCTACCATGGTGCAGAGGAGATAATTAGAGGAGATAATTATGCTACATAAATGAAATTTCTCTCCTGGTAGTAACGCCAGACGTTGTATGCTCTGAATGTTGTGGTAGCCTTGTCAGCCAGCCCGGCAGCACATTTCGGCAGAACACGTACGCATTTTCTGACTAATACGGAGTTAGGAAACGTAGTGTGTTGGGAAGATAATGGAAAAGGGAAGTTAATGTGGAAGACTGTCCTGTCTCCATCCCCTGGTTTGCCAGCCTAGCTTCCTGGAGCTGCCATGATCTTCCCTGCAATTCCCCAGTCCTCCCCGAGGCCTGACATTGTGTAGTGGGGTTAGAGGATCTTCAGAATTATTTTAGTAAATTAGACATATTACTAGAGGTGGCACCTTGTACAGATCTGCAACAGCCTCTGTGCTCTCGCAGTCATCCTCCTCCTCCAGTTCCCAATGTGCTTGCCAATGCTTCTCTAACAGCTCATGGTAAGCCTAAAAGAAACATAACAGGTATATTTAAACAGCTTAAAAGATTTTGATAGCTTCTTGTGATCGTCTCCTTCCCTTCCCTGATCCCCTTCCCATGTGCTATCACAACAGTGAGTGTTTATCTGGAATCATGATTCAGAGGGAAACGAAACTTGCCTTACCACCTTAATTCAAGCATATCCAGTTTGAGTATGAAACTCCACAGCCCTAGCAATCTGGGATTAAATAATATGTACCTTATACTGGAAAACATGTGAAACAACCTGATTTGCAACCTGCTTTCCTGTGTATAAATATCACTCCATCACAGCCAGTACTATGAGGTGCAGAACAGCCATCAGACCCCTTAGTTACAGCTGTATCACACTGTATTGGCCTTTTGCACTGGGGCTGGTCACCATGTCCCATGGTGGTCCCTGAGAGGGTGATGTATGATGTGGTCTTGATTTGGTCCATGGTCATAGATTTAAGAAGGATGCAATTTTTTTCTTCAAGCCAGGACTGTGATGTGTCGGCAGGCTCATGTGCTGAAATGGAAGACTGAATTTCACAGACAAAGAACATCTCATTCTATAGACCAATGTGTGGTCTTATACATTAATATTCCATATTTTGCTTTAAACTGCCAAGTGCCCTTTTACATTCCTGTGGTAAATACGGCTTTCTTCATCAGGTATGTCAATAGGGCTCTTCTAAAGAGCACAAAAGGGCTCACAAACTCTTCATGTACAGGTCATTCTTATAGAAGTGGACTTTAAAATTCACACTTATCATGAAATCGTAAGAATTTGACAAGTTAATTGCTGTAACTCGTATGTCCACTGGCAACAGGGCTGAGCAAGACTGGGTTACTGTAACTGGCACTTTATGGCTTGTGTGCTTCACTGTATCATTCTTGTTTTCTCTGCCAGGAAAAAACAAAATGAAAATGGTCCTTTTCCAGTGGAAACATAGATGAAGGAGACAGAATGATACAGGGACACTTAACTTTACTGTCTAGGTCACTGTCTTATAAAAAAATCAGAGCTGCAGCAACTAAAGCATTGCCATCCAACCTGTGTTCAGAAGCAACTGATGTGAAAGAAGTTCACTGCAAAATTTACCTTAATTGGCAACCACTTAAAATTCAGCAGAAAGGTCAATTACTGCTGAGGCTGCTACCATGGTGGTGCGAGCCCTTTAATGAGGTGGAGGGGAGAAGGCAGAGAAGAAAACTGCATTCGATGAGTGCAACTCTGGAATCTGGTGAGGATTCAGGACCAACTCCTTCACTGCTGGGCTGGCCATGAAATCATGAAACAGGCTCCTCAATGCTGAGGGGATTGTTCACACAAAATAATTACTGAACTACTTAAGTCAAATTATGGGAGGTGCAGATATATACATATTTTTCTTACCCTTGAAAGAGTCTCTGGACTTGAGAACACATCTGTTCTGGGATAAAAGATTCTCTCCACTGCAGCAGCAGAAAAGCTTAAATTTCTGACATCTTTTATCACCTGCACACAGGCATTTCATCATACTAAGACTCAGTTGTGTTATGTTCTGCAGCATGAAGTGCAAGTTGCCCATTCCTCCTCAGCCTGTCATAAGCAGATCATTAGTCTACAGTTTTACTAAGTGTATTTGTTAGCTTTCTAAGGTGTACAGAGTACAGCATCTCTTGCACAACACCATGCGGCTCTAACTCTGTAGGGGAGAGGTCTTAATACTAAATTTCTAAGTTTTGTTTAATGAAATTGGGATGTGTCCAAGAGTTTTTAACGATGTGTATAAGGAAAACACATCCACAAGTGCTCAATGGCTACAGAAATGTGTGATAGAATTATCTGGGAAGTTATGAAAAGCCAAAGAGGTAAAATGTGCTCTACTGCTTTAAAGTGCCTGAAACCTTTTGTTTTGAAGTGAGGTGTTGCCAGACAGGTGTTGCATACAAAAACAGCAACTGCATTATCTAATTTATACAATATAATTAAAGAACTTAGCCCTGCAATACAAAATTGTAGTGTTGAGATCAATAAATGTTGACAGTTTGCTACAGCTGGAGTCTGGGTCTTCTCATACAGTAATTTCTCTAAGTTATTAGATTTCATCAAAAGTTTAATGCTGCTGGATGTAACCACCTCAACCTTAAATTATTTCTTTTCATGAAAATCGAGGATTGATTTTTTTTTTAATTTCTTATTAACTTGGGTCTGTAGTTCTCAGGAGTTATAGGAGTTTTGCAGCTCTCCGCACTTATGGCTAAGAGCTCTGATTTCATATATACATTCTGAACAACAACAACAGAGGTCTATAGAAAATATGTCCAAAAAAATTACACTAGCCACTGTATACCATATTAAATTAGCTATTGCAAACCTTCTCTAAGGCATCATAATGAGTTTTCCCTCTGCTTATGTGAAATTTGATAGTCTTTTGAGCCTCAGTAACCCCACTCATGGAAAAAGCAATTCTATCAGTACAGTCTGCTTTCTTCTGTAATTCAGGCCAGATACTTCCCTTCAGAGATTTCCTATATTGAACCAAACACATAGTATCTTAGTAAACGATGTTTTCTACAAAACATGCAATCTAGTATTAACACCCTTTGTCATTCTGTTCCAATGCAACAAGACCAACACTGGAAAAGTCTCTAAGCAAGCCTAGGCAACAGGGTGTCTGACCCTATCCTACCTGCGCTACTGTACAGGATTCTTGGAGGACTCAAAAATCCCAGTTTTATGGAACTGGGAGAAATCTGCAATGTACTTGGCCTTAAAAACTAATGGAACAGTGAAAATCAGCTTTTATGTGCTCACCTTAAGAAAATCATGAACATCTTCATTATGAAAAGTTTTACTGAGGAGACTTCTTTGTTCAGCTTTCTGTCTGTGCTTGAACTCTTCTCTCTTTTTTGCACGGCACTCCAGTCGTTTCAAGATCAGGTCTTTACTTTGCTGGATACATTCTGGCACATAAACCACCGATAATTAGCTACCACAACTCCACAGGGAGAAAGTAGCATCTGCTACTGTCACACAACATAAACTTACAGAAATCTGTTAGTGAGTGAAATAGGCAAGCAATTACCACGCAGGATTACAAATTTGATTCTTACCCTGACGGTCCTTTTAGATGTGAACTTTTGGTTTGTTACATGCCACTTAAATCTATCAGATTTTTGGATCACTACCATCCTGCACCCTCCCTTTCACTGGTGCCGCTGCCTATGCAAGAGTGGCGTGTTAGTTCAAGAAACAGATTTCCACCTGCAGCACCCCAAACCTCCCCCCCCGATTCAGGAAGGTCCAGAAGTGGCTCATTACCTAATTGCAGATAAGCAAATGCCGCTGCAAGAACAGGAGCAGTTAACATATGGTGGGGAGAAAAGGTCTAGAGCAGTGCTAGTTCAGACTAGCTTGAAACGGCACTCAGCCATACCAGGCTTCCAAAGTGACTCATCCAGGAACCTGCAGCAAAAGTTGTCAAGGTCCCTCTGATTTTGTGCTAGTACTGTGAAATATTGGGGACCGAGCTCTTCTTCCCTTCATCTGCCCTATAGCTCCTAATGATTTACAAATTCCTGAGTCTATCTGGACTCTGTGCTGCAGAGTGGAACTGGTGCTTTTGATGTTCTGCCAGTATTTCATGTCTCATTGCCTGTCCACCTTCGAAGAACTTTCTTCATTTCCCCCACTCGCCCTGCCCCAGACCAGTACTTCACTCCTGACACAGGCAGCTAAAGGGCAGTGCAAAAGAACAGTCACCTGTGGCTGCTGTTCTGCCACTGCATCAAGCTGCTTTAACTACGAGAAATTATTTTGTTGAGAAATAAAGGAGTACAGTACTGTAGCGCCCAGCATGTTACTTATTCTCTGTGCTATTTCACTGCGCTTATCCACAGGCTGATGGTGCACTGACAAAACACTTGAAAGTGCACTGAAAGTACAGGAAAGCTTGTAATAAAAATGTCATCTGAACAAAAGTAGCAACCGTTATTTTTAAACATGACTTGATTCTTTACTACTTCCTTGTTTGTTTCCTAGGAGCACAGTCTTGCTGGCTTTGTGCTCTACTTGTGAATTATAGATAGAGTTTAACTTATGTATTTAGGAGCTCATAAACAAGGTCATCACTGACTCTCATGTGCAAATGCTGCACCCCAGACTCTTTTTTTTTTAAGCACATTTCATTTCTATCTAAAACCAGGAGGTTGACAATGCCCTTCTGCACAGGCTGTATTAACTATAATATATAGCTATATGTAACTATAAAGACCCACTTTGCACAAAATCAAGGCCTTGACAGAGGTATTTTTGCTTTGGAATATGAGAAACTTTTTTACTGTGAGGGTGACCGAGCACTGGCACAGGTTGCCCAGGGAGGTTGTGGAGTCTCCATCCTTGGAGATACTCAGAAACCATCTGGACATGGTCCTGGGCAACCCGCTGTAGCTGATCCTGCTTGAGGGAGGGGCACAGGGTGTGGACCAGATGATCTCCAGAGGCTCTTTCCAACCTCAACCATTTTGCAATTCTGTGAATTGCTGACCGTCAGATATGGCACAACTTGCCGACACAAAGCCTGAATGTGGATGAGCATCACTGCAGCAAGAATATACTGCAACAAGACTACATTCATTCTTACTATTCAGTTCACTGAACTCTAACCCTAATGCTGTTTAGCTAGGACAATTTTCTTTAAATACACCCACAAGTAGCAGAAATAGTTCTGGAAAAAGTGTGAGAGTAAAATAGTTCTCACTGTTTTCCTTTTGGCTGAACATGTACTATAATTTTCTATGAGTACTGATGGGAAGCACTGAGCCCTTGATATAGCACCTACTAGAGAAGTCTGGAGTATGTTTCTCAACATGTTGGGCATTAGGTAACATGCAAAGTGACACAGAGAGAACCTTAAATCAGTGGGTCAGTCAACTTACACTTTGTTATAATTGTGTACTTTACAGATAGGCAATGTGAAGGGCTGTAAGAGCAAGAGGAAAATAATTTTTTTAAACTATTTTAGTCTGACATAAAAAAGAGAGGTTTATCTGAAAATCATAAGCCTTAAAATTATTTCTTCACAAGCATAATAGCACAACTATGTTTTGTGTATCTTCTGGCTCCACATGCTAGCAGGAGATCATAAGACAGTATTCTGCACGTATACAGCTATTACCATCCCTAACACTAGCCAGTATCACCGACAATGTCAAGCACGTGAACAGTAAATGGAGAAATCTCATAAATACTTGCAACACATGTGACTCTTCTTTAATCTCCAAATTAATGAAATAAGGCGTAGACTATATGAAGTGTAGAGTAAGTTCATAGTAATGTCTGGAACAAGACCTAAAGGGCTTAAAGCCGAAGTTCCTATTCCAACCATCCACCCTTCGCTACAATCGTGTCCTTGGCCAGTTCATCAATACCTTTCTAAAACAGAGGGGTACAGGGCTGAAGCCATAATTTTTTTACTATTTAATACAATAATGAGAACTCCAACCTGTATTTGCTAAGACATGAGCTCCAGTCTAGGTACTCACTATTGCTGAAATGTGCGAGCTGTTCCCAGAAGGCCTTGTGCAGATCTGTTAAAAGTTCTTCCTTTTGTCGGACTGAGAGATTATTCTTCACAGTTAAATGGTCCAGAATATTTGATACAACATTTAATTTACACTTGCACTCATCTGGTATATAGGACTTCAGTGAATCGATCATTTTCACCATAACCTCCCAGTTGAATAACCTTTCCTGAATGTCCTGAAACAAACATTAAAAAGTCCTACTTAGAAACCAAACACAGAATCACAGAATGTTAGGGGCTGGAAGGGACCTCTGTGGGTCATCTAGTCCAACCCTCCTGCTGAAGCACGGTCACCTACAGGAGGCTGCACAGGACCTTGTCCAGGCAGGTCTTGAATATCTCCAGAGAAGGAGACTCCACAACCTCCCTGGGCAGCCTGTTCCAGGGCTCCGTCACCCTCAGAGGGAAGAA
>Ga0065711_1038625_pt1 | contig 18576 bp, 11 predicted proteins | sample Hoacrofraction12_FD_59098 | JGI IMG/M metagenome (GOLD analysis project Ga0065711, IMG submission 59098) | Hoatzin crop microbial communities from Cojedes, Venezuela - Epithelial fraction 12 v2 (version 2) | ecosystem: Host-associated > Birds > Digestive system > Esophagus > Crop | place...
TAAAAAAAAAAAAAAAAAAAAAGTAAAACAACAAGAACCTCAAACTGTCAAGCCTTCAGAAAGAAGTTTATGAAGATTTCTGGAGGCCTCTGACAGGCAATGGGGAGCAGCGCTTCCGTAGCGTGCCCGTGAGAGGAAACCCACAGCGCACGATGCTCCAACGGGCAGGTTGCTCTGCACCACACTCACATGGCAGGGAATGGCACCGAGGAACATCAGCTGGCTATGTAAACCATTATTCCACCGAATTTCAACTACTCTCTTGCTATGAAACAAAGGCCATAAATACTTGTTTAGAAATCTTTTCTGCTGCCTTTTCTCAGAAGGTTGTAGCACAATGCAGGTCCTGATGGATGCCCTGTAGTCCATATTTAGTATACAAGACTGAAAGAAGGCAGAGCTTGGCACTGCAGGCAGGCGCCCACAGCGCTTCACCTTGGGGCTCAGTGGGGGGCAGGAGAGGCATAAAACAAACTGGGACTAAAGTCATCCCTTTTCAGTCCTCTTGCCTTGCCTTTATTTTATTTTAAGCAAACTGCACACTGCCAGAAATCAAGGCATGAGAAAAACATCTGTTTCCTCATTTCTGTAACACATTTACGCTTTGAGTACTGTTTGATGCACATCCTACACTTATTTTTTCATCTTTTGCACCTTTTTATTTAAATATATTTCTTCTATCATCGTCTTTTGGAGTGCTGTTTACTTATTCTGCCATTAAAAGTTTATTGACATTTAGAGGAGGAACAGCAGTAACCATGAGATCTTGAGGTGAGTGGGTGAACTAAACCATGAAAAGAGCCTGTAAGAATGTATTACAAAAGGAATAAGCATCAGGCAGGTGTATCATCCCCGAGAAGTCAGTGAAAGCAGAGAAATGACAGGGCAAATTAGATTCTATAAATTAAAATGTAAAGAAACTCTGACTAAGCACCTTGAATGTCTCATGAAATAAGAGGTCACTAAAAGATTGCTCTTGCTTGTGTCAACAGAATCCCTTCAAAAACAGGCGCCTGTCTTGTGCTGGTACAATGATATATCTATTCCTCCATTACTAGCTTCTACATTTTTGCATTGCATCTCTGTCAAACATCGAACACAGCATCTTTACTCATTACCTTATAAATCTACTGCAGCAACCTAGAAGTCATAAAATTGCCAATGTGTATTTATGGAGTAGGTGTATTTTATCAGGGCTTTTTCTTCCATATCTTTTAGCGGTAGCAGACTGATACCTATTGAAATTCAGAAACATTTTGTTTAAATAGATGTTTATTTTGTTGTTATTTAAATATATGAGACTGTACTATATGTGTGGCTCCTGATACTTACATGCAAATTTCTTTGAAAAAGATGACTAAGCCAATTTAAACTGCATGTAAAGAAAACATTTCTTTACCGAGACTTGCATGTCAAACTTCAGCCAGAGAGAATTTTAATACAGAGCCCTTAGACTTACAAACCCCTCAGAAACAATATTTATAATGGAAATTTTGACAGCACCTTCAGTACAGCGGTGAAAATAACACCACCATAATGAAAAAGAAATGATGATAAACAGAATATATTATAAAGTAGGGTCTAACAAATTCATAGCCTTTACTTTTGTCAGCAAGCTGGCGACAGGCAGTGAAACACAAAACAAGCCTCAGCTTTTAAATAAGAACAGCCTGCACAACAAAAGGGCTCCTGCAATATAGATTAAGAAAATATAATACCATCCTTACTGCGTAAAGTACTATTTTCATTAGAAACCATAATTGACAAATTAACATTAAGAGCACTTAGAACTGAAGAGGTGAAAAGTGTGGCTATCTGTCATTTTGGTAGCATATTTTCTTCAAAAAGACGTTCTTATTACATTTTCCAGGCAGGTTTGTTAATGCCTTTTGTTTAAATATTCATATGTGGGTTTTTGTGCCTGACTCCTGTGAAGAGAGACAGAGCCTGGGAGCTCCCGCTGAAGCTGCTCGGAGATGCAATCCGTGGCACAGCGGGGTGACAGCCACGGGTGGATACACTGCCCTCCTTCCCACAGGGTCCTGGGGGCTGCCCCACGGCAGAACACACACACGTACATACACACTTGCTGCCTGGGAGGCTGGCCCATACCAGAATTCGCAAAACAAATACTGGGAACAACCGTCTCCCCATGTTTTCTAACCACATTTCTGCATTGCATCTTGCAAAGACAGCAGCAGAGGACCAGCTCCAACAGTGGTATGTTGTGGGGATGGGGAAGATCTTCCCTTGCCTAATGCAGCACCTAAGTCACATCTCCATATGGAGGCAAAATGGAAACATTCCCATAGAAACTAACATGGCTTTTCTTCTGGTTTTTTTTGGCATGAATACAACCATTAGCCTACACAGTGAGCCTGCCTGTATAATAACGTGTTAAACGTGGTATCGCTCATTCTTCTGTTGGTGGAAAAAATCATCTTTAGTGAAAACGGACATCTACAATAGAATTTAGATTTTGTAATAATGTAAAAGGTAAAAGATAAAACCCAGACACTACTTGATTTCAGTATTTAATCTGTCTAATATAATATATTATCTAAAAAATAAAATGTAAGACAAAAATTTTGGAACAATGACACCTTACCTCTCTACTTGGTATGTCCTCCGAAATTCAGATACTCCTGAGTTTGCAATGTATTTCATTTTCCATTCAAGACAAATATCAGGATTGAACAACTAGAAATATATTGTTTCTGCTCTCTCGCATAACCTCACTGCAAAGTTTTGCCATTTGTTGGTTAATACGAACTGAACTCTTTAAAGCAAAGAAATCAGTAACATCCTACATAATTTTGAAATGATCTTTGCAAGAAATGTGGTTCCTTACATTGGCACGCTCAAGTAGAGAAATGTCTATTCATGCATATTTATTACTGTTCTCCATTCAATATCCCATTCAAGAGGCCAAGGTGTCATTTATCTGCTCTGCACAGAAGATCTCTTGCTTTTTAAATGTTCCTATGGACAGAAAAATTGTCCCTCCCTCTCTGTTAGTTTAGTCTCTGAGCACCACTCCTTTCAGGATCTGACCCAGTAGGTATTCTTTCTGTACCCAGTGCAGTCACGTAACTCTTGGGGAGCTTCTTACCCTGTCACCTCACCTCCTGCTGGACATATTAGGATAACAATTACATGACAAAAATTACAATAATGAAATTACTTCATCCTATGCATTACATGATTTGTCACAGTGCAAAAGATTAAACTAGACAACAGGTTGTTTTCTTCTGTATCTGTCAAAGCTGGACCTTATGTCTTGATTGAGGTCTTGGAACACTTTACACCCATAAAAAAGTGGATAAATACTAATGGTTAATTAAATCTTCGGCTTCTGCTAAGAAAGGACCCTATTTGATGTTCTTTTCTGGGAAAACCCTTTGCACGCATATCCTGTGCACAGTAGTTTGTTAGAAATTGGGATGCATGAAGTAAAGAGAGAAATATTTTCACCTGTTATTTTTACTTTGAAGAATAACATTCACTCACCACTTGAAGGCAGTCTATCTGCTATCTCATTTTCTATAATGCCTCTCTTTAGCATGTTGGAGGTATATATAATAACCAGATAAGCCACCTTTACGTCTCTCTATTAATTTGTTCCTGAGGAGCGTCCTCTTTGCAGTCACAGCTCTGTCCTCCAGATTAGCTGAATTTCATGCATGCTTCATGCTGTGTGGAATATCTATGGACTTGACCCCCAGCCTACAATTTATTGTAACCTTGGCAAGGTGCTTCTAGCACTTCGAAGTGCTGCATCATCTGTCCCATCCATGGATTTAAATACAATCTATATCCGGCGCTGCTATTTTTGGTCAAGATGGGACAGCACACAGGATGAGGCACAGAGACAGTGATGCTGGGACAAGGTCACATCCAGAGTCCTGGGGACCACAGCCAGGCAGGGGAGAGCAATGAGCACCTGCCCCTCGGGTTCAGCCCCTCTGACCGCTTCCACAGAGGGGAGGCCCCCTCTTCTGCCCGTGACACCGGGACCGGTTTGGGCCAAGCAGCAACCTCTGCAGTGATCTTACAACAAACTGGATGATAAGCAGCAAAAACTGGGCCTCTAAATGTCACTTTACAGTTAATCTACGCAGCAGCTGACAAATGCGTCATCCGTTCATTAGGATGTACCTGGCAAAAAACACACTTTTCTCGTGTTGTTTCTCATTGCTGACAATTTCCTTTGGCATTAACCACATTAGCCATATATTATGTCCCATCGCTAATTTTCTATTAACACGTAACACTTTCTGGCCTCATATGACCAAGCCTGGATACACATTACATTTGAATAAAAAGCTTTTTTCTCCATGAGCGCTGTGGATGATACTGTCACGTTGTCATTTCATCAGTTTCTAGCTCTTCTCTGGGTATAATCTTGCAGATATTTTCTGCTCAGTGTCCCTAGGAAGCACAAGTATTATAAATATCAAAACAGCTAGAAATTAACCCAGGCTCTCCTCACCATGAATTTCAGCTTCCACAGTACTCTTCTTTTTGGCATTATCAATACATGCCTGCCTCGAGCAGAATGCTGTTCTTAATCCTCTGTCTTGCTTGTATTACTCCTCCTGCTTCCTCTGCCGTGTCAGACACAAACTTCTTGTTTCCTCCTCCAAAGTCATGTTGTATCCCCACCTCCGACCAGATCATACTCCTAAACTCCATTTTTAAAATGTTCATTTTTCAAGTTGGCACTTTCATGCTTTCTCCCATACTATCACTCCCTCTTTGCAGGAGCTCCCCATAAACATAAGAAAAAAATAACTACTCCTCCTCCAGAATGTCCCTCCATCCTCTCTTTTCTTGAAATGACTTTGCTTTTCATTGGCTATGGGTACACTGAGATGTACTACACACCATGTTAATCAATATTACCTCATTGCTTTCTTATATTTGCCCATTCTTTTTTATTTATTTCTACATTCTTGCCTGTCTTACTCTGAGATTAGAAAATCATCTTGCAGTCCTGCATGGTCACCTTATTTAGATAGCTGCCCACCCCTATGATGAGGCCTAGTAGGCAATATAGTGACACTAAAAATAAAGAGTTATAGGCATATAAAGATGTCTGCAAATCAGAAGCATTCTCCTAAAGGGAGAAGAGTGGAAATTTACTGGTGAACATTAAATCTCAACTGTTCTTTGATTTTAAAATGATGATGCGCCCAGACTTGGATGGAGACATACTGGTGAGAAGCATGCAGTTTCTCGTTAAGTACAGAGATACACTTTGAGTTATAGCCATGCCTTGGCTCATTTTTCATGGGAGAAAAGTATAGATCCTCGACGGGATTTACCTCTAGGTAAATATGCCTGCCAGTCTCCGTGAGACCAGCATTTCGCAGTCTGCCCCCAACAAGAGGTCATAATTCAGTGTTTATTCCTGGAAGCAGACAAAGAAACAAATTCTGACAATGGTTTTTTTTTTGTCATCTTCAGGACAGATGTTTCCTGGTTCAACACTACGTATAACTTAGCATATGTACTTGAATATGCAGGACAAAGTGAAACAAGACTCCCCGCCTTTTACCAGTCAACGTCTGCAAAGATTCTGATGAAAAATGGTAGTTGTTTTCCCATCTTACACTGTTCTTCATAATAACAAGCATAGGTGAGGTATGACAGGAGACACAGAATGCATCATTGTATTACTTTTTAGAGACAAAACTTTACAATGCGTTATTGACTAAAATGCTCTTGAAGTGGTGATGATACCACTTCTTTTTTCTCTTAAGGACAAAAAAGTGGTAAGCTCTGATATTTTTTAATACTTCTTTACATGTACGGATGATGGAATGCCAAAAAAAATCATGCAAACAAAACCTTCATCAGTCTGTCCTGGAGGCCAGCCAGAGACTAGATAATTTGGACAAGACCATGATGGGCCGGATGAATGAGTGGGAATGAGCTACTGCTTCCAGGCTTTGTAAAACTGCTGTAGACAGTCTGTCCTTTTCTGAAATGTGCTTAGCTTTGTTTCTTTTAGAGTAAAAACAAAGCCCAACATTTTTGCCTAGTTCATTTGAAAAGAGAGTCTTGAGAAGAAGGAGGAGAGAAACCATGTTTTGCCATAATGGTGCTATCTAATTCAGTCATAATCTTACGGCACAAAAAGTACACCACTTAAGAATCTGCTTTTTAAGAGCTGCCAGGATTTTTAACCTCTTCTCAAAATACATGAAAGACCTCTTGAATGTATTGCCTTAGCACATTGCAAATCTATTCATTTAGCAGTTGTATCAGATATATTTCTTTGTCAGCTACCCATTTAAGAAGGGATCATCTTAAAAGGCACTGACATAAATTGTTGTGTGGAAGATCGATTAGCTTAAAAGGTTTTTCCTTTTAACAGATCAGATAGCTATTACATCTCACCATTTGGTATATGGAATTTTCGTTGAACAATTTCAGTATTTAATCACTTCTTTAAACACATATTCATTTTAAATGATTTCACCCAGATTCCATGATCATGAGTTACTTAAATGAGTTTTCCACTGTGTGCTGTATTGAATAGATGTGACCAAATGGCCAGGAGCTCCTTCTGAAGAAACCAGTTTAATCATCTAGAAGAGGCATTTGGTGCAAAGGTAGGCATTATTCAGCTGAAGCAAGTAAAAGCAGTTTTTATGAGACAGGTCATAAATTACCAAAATTTTGCTAAGCATTAAGGAGCACACAGGTGAGCATTACATTTCTTTAGCAGCCATGCAGGGGCAGTTTGTTGGATCCCACCCTTCTCAGCATAAATTGCTGAATAAATTCCTACAGGTGTGTAAAGGAGTGCACATGAACTGTTGCTATTTACTGTTCTGAAAATCACACTTTTTGACAGATATGTAATTGCTATTGTTTCTTGAAATTAGTTCATAAGAAAGATGCTGAAAACAGCAATCTAGTAAATAACTTTAACTGAATTCTAAGGGCAAAATTCTGCCAATCATTATTCCCATTGGGTAACACTTTTCTCTGCAATTAGTCTATTGATTTTGTTGAGGTTACTGTTGAGGTTCACTTTAGGTGCCACACAAGTAAATGACAGAGCAGAACTTCACCTTAGCACCGAAATGTGGCAAGGCTGTTTCCTTTCCCTGGGTCTTTCGAGCTTGCTTAGGCTGATGGACTCCATCCCCTACCCTGGGCCACTGGTGTTTCTTTTCTAGAAGAAATTAGGGAGGTCAGATGGGATAGTGCTGAGCACCTATGTCAGTTATTTTGTCTCATTCCCATCTGGAAAGAGCCCGGCAGTTAGAGCAAGAGTCCTTCTCACATCCAGTGATCATGATCCTTTTCTTCTCTGGAAGAAGGTACAACAATGCCCGTACAGTTGTCCTGCTTTAATATCAGCTTGGATATTATAAATAGTGTATAACAGAAGGACAAAGTTTCAGTGATAGACTTCAGTTATGCAGTTTATTCTGTATGAATCTCAACAATTTATTTTTTTTTCCCTTGACCTGATAAAAAAATGTTTGACAGCTCTGCAAACTTCAGACTCGCTGAGAATTAAATAAACCAACTGTGGTAGAACTATGATCTCATCAGCCTCCCACACATTTACTTTTGTGTTGTACTCATTTATACTGCATGCCTAATTAATCGGGGGACTTGACAATTACAAAACTAAACTACCAATAGATTTTCTTATTTTCTTCAAGCTTTGGAAAAAGAAATAGAATCAAAAAGGAAAGATTATGAATCAGAAACTTGCTGGAAGTGGTATAACCACAATCCCTCATATTTAGAAACCATTCAACTGTCTTTTCAAGCCCGCCAATGACTTTTCAGTCTAAGTCTCACAGCAAACCCAGATATATACCACTACTGAGGGATCTTTTTATTATTTATAGTTTGTTTTCTTCTGAAAGCCATATCGAGAGAAAAAAGCATTTCCATCTTTATTCTTTTTTTAGCATACTTCCATAATCTCAACAGGAACAAGAAGATGTCACATTTCAGATGAGTTTATACAGATTCATAGAGTTTTGGAGGCAAGAGTATCTCCATATGAATGGCATTTCAAAACCAAATTCAAACATTATGCTGTAATTCCCTCCAAAGATTCTCTTTCACATACTACGCATTGTATAATAACCTGAAAAGACTCCATGTTTCTAAAACTAAACTGTTTTCTTAATGGTGATAACTATTTACAGAGAAGCTGCGCACCCCACTTACAATGCACTGACTTTCCGATTCCCCCTCAACCTCTTTTCTGTGCTAACCTGTCTTCTTGCTTAAGCTCCTTTTTGGCTGATACAGATTTCTTTTTAATGTTTGCTGTTTGTATTTCACACAAATGTCTGCTGGGGATAGAAGTTATATAACTCATTGAACATTCGTTTTCTAAAGTCACTGACCTCCCAGGTGACAGAAGGGACACTTGTGCCTCATATTATTAGCTTCCTCCCTCTTGAAAATTCATTTTTGTATCCCTAACCTTTTTCAGGTTGCATCATTATGTGTATACAATGGTGTTTGTACCAAATCCATCTGGAGAGTAGGAAGGAATCAGACTCCTTTCATGCTTTCCTCTCTATTTTCTGGACTCTCAGCACAGGCCTTCAGAAGTCAGTGGATGTCATTTATCAAAGACCTCTTTAAGAATCAAAGGAATTTGTTATTATATTCCTGTATCATATTCTGCTCTCCTCACAGTCTAACTGTACCTTGAACTACAAGGAAGTAGAAATCCTGCAAGCACAGAGCTCCTGCTAGAGCTCCTGGACCCCATAGGCTTGCATGCCGACAGAGGCATCTTGAAAGACTCTGTCAAGTGGCTCCATGACTCCACAAGATCAATATATCAGAAGTCACAAAGAACAAATACATGTTTTACATAGGTCAGACAGACTGTTCACCAAAACTGATAATGAATAGTCATTTCTGTTTGCTCTTTGCTCAGTGATAGTGGATGAGGTCAAAACCAGCCTACCCACAAAACTATCTGGTTTGTGATACCTTGAATGAATGTATTTTGCCTTTCCTTGCAGTCTTGCAGCTTCCCTCCTGCTGGATTTTACTAGAATTGGTAGAAGTCTATATTGTTTCAGCTGTGTTTCAAGCTGTTCTTTGGAGAAAACTGAGGAGGGAAGTTTGTTGGTTTTAAGTCTTCCTTGCTCTCCAGGAGTCCCTGAAATAGGTGCGTGCTTTCAGTAGGATGAGCAAAGGGTGACTGCTCTCTCACGTTGAAAACTGTATGGTGCATGCAGAAAACCCCCACACCTCACGTCACCCTACTGCCACACTGCTGAGTAGACTCTACTCTTGTGCATCTACTTCCGGCAAATACATGTCCAGATAAGCAGTATATGTTACACTTTTTGGATTTTTCTGGGTAACCTCAATCTTCTCACCAGTCTCAGAATATTGTTACTATATATTTTACCATACATCACTACTACTTGGTCATATTTCTTCACATTGCTTCTGGGATTCTGTTGTTTCTTGCTGTCCAGTACAGCTGGAATTAAACAATTTGAGAACAAGTAATTGCAAATACTGCCTCTAAAAGTCTAGCAACCTCTTTTTCTACATTGTACTTACTACCTACGTCACTTGTTACATTGCTTTTGTCAGTCATTGTATACTTTTTTGCTTTTCATGTTACTTTATGGAACATACATTTCTGACATGAGTATCTGTCAGTGTGTCTAGCTCTTCTTCTTCTAGCCAGGAGCACAGAAACCAGCTCACTGAAATATTTCCAAACATTCTCTTTCTGGTTTTCTGTTGAAGTACCACTTACAAAAATTAGAAAGAACTGAAAGCAATCTAGCAGGAAAATGGACCAAATGTACTTGGACAAAAAACCCTCATGATTGGAGACATTTGTATCAGATTGTTGGGGCTTTAGTTATGTACCCGGGCAGAGTACATACCCTAATAAAGCAGATAAAGTGGTGAGATTTTGAGTTAGTTGCTTCAGGTAACAATTTTTATTGGCATGTGCAATGAGTTATGTGGTATTTCTTATGGACTAAATATGAACAGCACTTCTGTGTACATAAACAAGGTGTTTTTGCAAAAGAGACTCCTGACACACATTAGGATTTGAGAATATTACGTTAGAGTTTCATCTTTAATCACACTAAGCCTACATTGTAGGACACTTTTCCAAAATACACATTAGTCGCATGTCCTATATCCTCTCTGTGTACAAGCCAAAAGTAGGTGATACTTCCCAATCACACAGAAGTAAGAATCTCTTGAAAAACCAAAGGGGATTTGTGAATACTTAGGATTTCAGGGCTGTTTCTAATCAGGGGAGAGCACTAAGAGCCTCTCAGGGAAAGGTAACACACTGTAATACACAGGCAAGTTGAAGATTCGTACCTGTTTTTAGATATATATAAGAACAACTGCAGATAAAATAAGAATTCAAACATTTCATGTATTATGCTTGAAGGCATTCAAGCTCCTAGCTGATAGGTATAATGAGAAACTTCCCATTTAGCTATTATATTGTTGTGCTGTATAGGGATTTTCCACGTTTCTCTGAAGCATCTGATGTGGGTTATTGTCAAAACCCTACTTTGAGTATCTCTTTGGCTTAACATAATAATTTCTCTGCTCCTGAAACTGGGACATTCTAATTATCTTTCAACATTACTGTACTGTGCTACTAAAACCACTTTATAATAATAACAGAAAAGAATCATAAGCCAAAAGACTGTTTACAAGTTGACACAAATGACCTAATCTTTGCGAAGAGCCATACTGGAAAAACTGTGAAAAATATACTTCACAGAAGCATCCTTGGCAGAAGAAGTGAATTCAGTGAAAAGGTTTAATACATTTTATGGAAAGCCTGAATTGGATGACAGAGCTATAAGAAGCGTATCTTGTACGAAAAGAGCGGCCAGAAGAGATCTTGGAAAATGTAGTACATATCTGTTATGTTACTGAACTCAGTTTAAAATAGTAAATACAATAAAAAGAAAAATGGCAAGAAAATGCTTAAACACAACAAACTAACCCCTGAAAGATCCTTCATGGCTTTATCCTGTTGTATATGACCTGGGATTGAATGTATATCAATATTCTTCTAGCAGTTGTATAGGTCCATTAGCCAAATGCTATTCTTCATAACAAAACCATTATTAATATATGGCCTCAAAGTGCTTTTGGCCTGAGTCCAGCTGATCCCATATTTCAGCAAGCCCATTTCAACATAGGGAAAAGAGAAAAAAATAAAGAAATCTTTTTTTGAGCATGTCATATCTCCAAATCTAATAACGTGTAGTGGGATAGATGGGGCAGATTTCTGCATTGTCCAAAAGTTGTAAGTTAAATCGGGGAGAGATTGTTTAATGCAGTATGAGTGCTAGTTGGCTTCAGCACAATATGAAACCCATGATGTTAACTTCAATATTTTTAAAATAATTAAATATTGATACAGGAAGCTAGAAGACAAATAGAAATAATAATTTTATAAAGTATTAACAATAATATTTTTTTATTTTACTTAAGTAAGAGAAGTTAGAAAAATTATGGTCACGTCCACCTGAAATAAACTGTGCCTACAACAGTGCTTGGAGCAAAGCTAATACAGTTCACCTATACTTTGTTTCTGAGAATCGATCTTTCTTAGCAAAATAAAGGAGAGGGCTATCTCAGGCAGCATCTGTTATGGCACAAGCAGAAGTAAGTGCTGGAAGGAGAAAAGTTAATGTGGGTGAAGCATAAGGCTAAGGCCACATTTTCTGGACTATCATTTCCCAGATTTATTGTTATGCCCTGGTGCAGATTCCTTAATTTTTACTTTGTCTCAACTTCCACTTCTATAAACTAGGCATGATTTGCTTTAGCTGCCTTATGTGTCTATTCAGCCTAATTCATTTGCGCTGAGTACCCACAGTACATGGAGATGAGTACTGTCAGCAGAAGCCTTCTCTGCCTAGCTGATATTGTTTTGTCACTCACTATTGAATTTGTTTCTCATTTCCATAGGAAACACATACAGTTGAGCTACTGAGCAAGTCTCAGAAGTTGATCAGCAACTCAGCATGAGCTTCTGCACACAGCAAGCAGCAGCTGACCACTTCTGGTGGCCTAATGGCAGCAAGACTGTTGGGTGTGAAAACCCTCTGCTACTTTAAAAGAAATCTGACAATCAGATCCAGGCTAGGGAAAATATTTGTTTTCACATGTTAGCTGACATATGTTAACTTTCTAGCATAAGCAGAATGCGATTTTAATTGTGGACTCATTCAAGTAAAATAGATTTATATGGTTTTTGTTTGGTTGTTTTTTTCTTAGAACACAAGGTACAATGTGAAATCAAGTAATTCCAGTAACGTTAATGGGATCATGAACAATTAGCTGATTAAGAGTTTGGATTTTCCTCACCCTGAGAGTGTCAGATGTAGTACGGATTTAGGCAGAATAGTGCTAGCAAGATGTAAAGGTTCTTGACAGCATACAGACACAATGTAATATAATGATAAACAGATGTAAACAAGCAATTAAAAATATGAGGAGATTTAGAATCAGGCATTCCTACACTTACTGCCACAAAAATGAGACTTCCAAAAATGAAGAACTTCCTGCCAAGGCCTTGTCTTTGAAATCGCTTGAAAACTCCCTAATTCCTCTTCTCTTTCCCTAGCCCCCATGTTTGTTCTTTCTCCCCCCAAAAAAGCTAAAAAGACCAATACACATACAAAAAAATCCCACAAAAAACAAAATAGCACAGATGAACAAAATAACTCGATGGACTGAAATTTAGCTTATACAGTTGGAGCAAAGCACAAATTCCACGATTCATTTCAGCCACAAAAGGTAGATATAAGCGAGGGCTTAGCTAGCTCTGTCCAAGACAAAGACACTTTCGCCAGAGGTCTCAGAATAATGAGAGATTCCACAAAAGCAATCACTGGAAGTAAACAAATATTTGAGCCTGTAGTAAAAGGGACTTTGCATACATGCGTGACAAGAAATTCAATGAATAAGCAAATTACATCTAAACACTGCAAAACCCTAAGCTCTGCAGAAGTTCTGCAGAAATTTGCAGTTGCAAAACACTTACAGAGCAAGGGAGATTCAGAGCCAAGTCACCTTTTTCTGTCCCAGTTTGAAAGCTAGTTCAACACTAGGAAAATAAAGCTCATAGGGGGTTAATCACCCCCAGAGGCTACAGGTACAGGCCAGCCGTCAGCTTGACCACAGGTCAACACCATGGCAAAACAAAGCAATGTAAGCCCTACCTGGAGTGTCAACGCAGCAAGACATTCCCTGGCCTAGTCCCTCCTCTGGACCAGGCATTACAGAATCACAGAATCACAGCATATTAGGGGTTGGAAGGGACCTCTGTGGGTCATCTAGTCCAACCCTCCTGCCGAAGCAGGGTCACCTGCAGCAGGCTGCACAGGACCTTGTCCAGGTGGGTGTTGAATATCTCCAGAGGAGACTCCACCACCTCCCTGGGCAGCCTGTGCCAGTGCTCCGTCACCCTCAGAGAGAAGAAGTTCTTCCTCATGTTCAGACAGAACTTCCTCTGCTTCAGTTTGTGCCCATTGCCCCTTGTCCTGTCGCTGGGCACCACTGAAAAGACTTTGGCCCCATCCTTGTGACACCCACCCTTCAGATATTTATAAGCATTTATAAGGTCCCCAATGCTTACGCTTATTACAGTACTGGGCTTTATGCAATGTAGAGCTGTCCTTTTCAAAGCTGCCTTCCAGCAAAAAATAAAAATCAGATGTGCTGGCACAAGGACTCTAAACTGCCAAACACCAGATCCCTACCATGTGCTGAGAGAAATGTCAGGGTTTCAGGTAGAAGCCTATTTTGACCTTCTGAACCATGAGGTCAGGGTTATCTTAGCGAGGCATTAACATATGAGGAAGCTAGGAAAAGAATATGTATTTATTTCCGTTCATGGTTTTGTAATTTTTAAGTTGGTTTTAAAGATTTTTCATCAATAGCATATTCCCTAATTTTTCCACTGTCTGAAACTGTCAGACAGCTCTGAACCCAAGTCAAACCACATCTGCTGTCTCAAATTAAAAGGTGAAATAAGAAAGGTCTATTTCAAGTAAACTGAACAAGAAAGCTCTGTTGCTAGTAAACTAAACATACACACAAAACCCAGGAAAGCTGAATGCATTCTGAACAGTTCTGAAAACCACATATTTTAAAGAAAAGGCTACAACTTTCAAAAAACATTTCAAGCCTATTAAAAAAAATAAAACACAATGCTTTGAGGCCCAAGCCCTGTGCTCCACTGTGGCATCAGGTACCTTGGGAAAAGTTCAGCTGTGGTGAATCAGCCGTGTTGCACCCAAGGAGTGGGCCTTTACGCCAGCTGAAGCTAAGGCTCAGTTCAAAAGACTTTCATTTTTTCCTTTAGAAACTCATGAAAACACGATACTTGGATTGAAACACTCATCTTGAGAAACAGCTCTTTCTTTTCAAATCTGCAAGAGTTATTTGGGTAGCATGTACTTTCTGGTCCTTCATATTTAGTGGCCACAATACTTCCATTGTGCAGTTGTCATTAAACATAACACAGCCTTCTGACCTTTGATTCCCCCCTGGAAGCCACCATGAACAATTTATATGCCAATCTTGATTCCCAGAGGAAGCTCAGGCACAATTTTTTTGTAGTCTTTCCTTTTAAAATGTCCAGACATGCTTTGTATCAAAATAGAAAGTAATATACCTGTGAAGTACTTACCATTGATTACAAATATCTGTTGCAAAGTGAAGTTGGTGGAAGGTTCTTTTTTATGCCCAGAAACTTTAAAGAATTGCCAAAAGCTGAAATCTGTCAGATATTTTAAGTAGGTTTATAAAAGAATACTGTATCTTTGGCTTTAGCTTATCAAGAGCTCAAAACTAAATGGACAGAAATAAAGCTATTCACCCACAGTGCAGTTATCAGACTCCAGGACTAATACGTGTAATGAGAGAAGTCTTATGATCAGAAAGGAATTTTAAAAAAAAATTGAGAAAAAACTTGTTAAAGGACTGATTCTCAATGTTGATATGTTATTAGCACACGTGGGTACTAGGCACCTTTCCAGACCAAAGCCTGAAAGCATTAGATGCTTTAAATGCCTTTTGTAATCAGATAAGCTTATTTTGTATTTCACCATTGTGTATGAACCATTTGCTTTATGCAGGATTTTATAGTGGGAAGAGTTATGAATTATTTTTAATAATTAGCCCTATTTTTTAAATCATTAATGTTGCTTCCATACCATTTGCAAAGGGATTTGTCTTTTTTTAGTATTTCTCTTCCCTTCCACCTACCAAATCACTTTTAATCCATTTATTCCAAAGAACAATGTAGTAATATCTTCTGTTTATATGAATAAGCATGGCTCTCTTAAGCATCTTGAGCTCTTGCACAGACTCCACATCTTATTCACCGAGTACCAGGAGAAGTGAGACGTGCATTGATGCATGTACATTAGGTATTCGCACTGCTTGCAAGATCCCTTTCAAATTAGGGGACCGGAAGATGGTCCCCATGCGCCCATGCTTTGAGAGAACACTGCCTATGAGTATGAGAATAAAGTAGTTAGAAGAGCCAAAATGCCATTGTGCTCTGCATATTTTACGTGGTTTAATTGTATTATATTGATTTGAGTCCATTATAGCTTGGTTTGTTACTCTAATAAATTACATTGTTCTTTGAAACAATGATGGCTTAAGATTGAAATAGTATATTGTATCTTATATCTGACCGGCATGCTTCAGATATGATATTTACCACTGGCTATGGACAAAGTAATCCTTGAAAGGTTTTCACTCTTTGGATAAAATCTCTAAACATGAAACTAGAAGTTTAAAAAAGGTCCTCAAGCATTAGTTAGAGTACCATTAGAGTCAGTCATTTTTAAGGCTGAGAGTTACAAGCAGGACATGTAAGCAAAAGAAAAGGAAAAATTTCTTATTTAGACCTAAAGAACAGAGAAGTTGTAGCTTCAAACCTAAAATAAAGCTTTATTACAATAATTGATCTCCAATGCTAACACCTTTTTGTATATATCTTAAGTTGGGGCTTTGGAAGACTTAATTAGTGAAAGAAAAACAACTTTCCAAAAACATATCTGTATTAACTATGTCATTTATTATTGATTGTATGCTTTGTTTGGTAATTCACATGAAATCTGAAGCTAGAAAAATTTGCTTAAGACTGCATACAGAGATGAATTATTTTTATGACTGGGCTTGATTTTTATTAAAAACACAACCAAAAGTGAAAATTTGCAAGGTAAATACCAAGACAAGACTGAGCATTTATTTCTTTTAAAAAACCTGCCAAGCATCACGCATTCCACATATTCCTTAAGTTTTTATGGAAGTACAAAGGTTTTTTTGGTGAACTAAAAGGGAAATGCGGTATTGCTGGAATGGAAAACAGTATAAACAGGAGCTCAGAGTAGATTAAAAAAAGAAATTTTGTGACATCATACATAATGATATCATGTGTTAAATGATGAAGATGAGTCATCAACATAAGATGAATACCTTACCTTTTAAACCCTGTGGGACACCTCTTTGATGAGCAGCAGCATTGTCACTGCAGGTAGATGCGTGCTGAGAGGCAAAGTGCTGCATTGCACTAATTGGCTCCATCAGAAATTCCCGCTGTAGCACCGAGATATTGTTGCAGGGTTTAGCTCCTGGGATGCAGCAAGTCAGGTGGTGGGACCCTGCAGAAGTAGGTGTTCAGTGGCAGAAGTGGAAGCTGTTACCGAATAAGGAAAGCATCCTGATCCAGCCCAGATAAATTACTGAACGCTACCCTCAGACATGCAGAATTTTAAATTTTATGTAAACTTATCCACAAAAATGAACTTAGTTTAAAATACTCATACACCTTTTTAAAAAATACCATGCAAAGGTCTAACTAACAGCAATGGAATTGTTGTAATTGTGTTCAAACCTGTTCATATTTTGATGTTTAATTTGAAAAAAAATATATAATCTTCTGCATTGATTACTTATTTTGCCTTCTGATGAGTCTGACAAATACAGGCAGGCATTGGAACAGGCTGCCCCGGGAGGTGGTGGAGCAACCACCCCTGGAGGTGTTTAAAAAAAGTGTAGATGTGGCACTTCAGGATATGGTTTGGTAGGAATGGTGGTGTTGGGTAGAAGGTTGGACTCGATGATCTTAGAGGTCTTTTCCAACCTGTGATTCTATGATTCTACGATTCTACACGCATCACCCGACAGCAGGTGTAAAAGCAACTCTACATGTTCTCTCTGAGTTGGACAAAGTGGGACCAGATTACGTGCTCCAAGTGCCTCTGCTTTGAACTGAGGCAGCACAGAAGCTGAGGAATTCCGGCATCCTGTGTTACGCAGGTGAGAGGAGCTGATGCCCATAGTCCCCCCCGGTACCTCTCCCCAGCTGGGTTTGCAGATAATGTGGGGTTTGCTGGGTTGTGTCATTGCTGGAATTACCACTGGGACTGACATTACAGAATTGGTCATTCATCATGTTTGACACCAGGGCTATTTCAGAAAGTACTGCTTTGGCACATTCAGGAATAATTATATCAAAGCTGGGGCCATGCATTGCTTCAGAAGGAGGTCATGCAGACAATAATAATGCATCACATTTTTTTCTCTATTGTAATGCTACCTATGTCTTATATATGTCTCTTGCTATTCATCCGTAACCTTCCGGTGCCATGTGCCACGGCTGTTTGCCTTCAGTAAGAGCCTGCATGCAGATACCAGTCAAACAGCAGAGAAAAGTAAAGAGCAGTACAGATAAAAACAAGAAGAAAGAAAAAAAAGCATTTGGAAAAAAGTAGGATTCTTACACAAAATAATATATGTTAAATATATTCAAAGAATTCATAAGGCAAGTCCATGTGACTTGCATAAATCTAAAAGTTATAGAATAATATGCAAACTACCATTACGCATTCAAAACTACATATTATGTTTCATTTATAAAGGCACATTTCACAGTCACAGGAATAGACACTACAAAATGATCTGATTTACACAAAGTAGTATATACACAAACCAAATTATAAATATAAACCAGAATATTTCAAATGCAATCAAAAGGCCTGTCTGTACACCTTTCATACTAATAGCAAAATTGTGTTTCCAGTAGGCATAAGATTGGCTCATAACGGCCTAATCTCACCAATGTTACTTACCTTGGCATAGTCTGACGTCAGCCTTATGAATAATTCTACGGGCGTCAGGAAAGATGCAGCTGTTAAAATGGTAAGCCAGGCCTGATCAGTAGATTAGCCTGAAAACAGTGACTTAAAAAACAGGGGTTCTCACAATTGACTTCTGATGTTAAACCTTTAGGATCACAGAGATATCTTTCTCAAGCTTTCCTCCACCAAAACTGAAAATTAGGATTTTTTTCCTTTCCCTTTCTCATTCTCTTCCCTCTTGAAAAGCTCATTTTTCATCAGTAACCATAGCTGATAGGGGAGATTTAAGGAGAATATCAACTGAGACAAGGCTTAAAATAAACAGGCAAGGATCAGCAACACAGAGATCTCTTCATTTACCGAGTGCTGTCTTAAGGAGACAAAAACTGTTCAGTACCAC
>Ga0065711_1038624_pt1 | contig 18575 bp, 13 predicted proteins | sample Hoacrofraction12_FD_59098 | JGI IMG/M metagenome (GOLD analysis project Ga0065711, IMG submission 59098) | Hoatzin crop microbial communities from Cojedes, Venezuela - Epithelial fraction 12 v2 (version 2) | ecosystem: Host-associated > Birds > Digestive system > Esophagus > Crop | place...
CTCTAATTAAATCCTTTTTAAGCAGATTTAAATTTAATTAGTGCAGCCTCAGCATGTAAACAAATTTTCTGACACTTCAACGCATTGAAGCAGCACATCTAACTTTGTATATGCCATTAAAGGGACTTAAGCTTTCACCTTCAGACTAGTAAACAACAGAATATCTTCGCTGCAAAACTCAGGTAAAGACACAAGTTCTTGGAGAATTTCTAGTTCACTCATACACAACTGCAGCTCTGTAAATTATTCCTCCTCCCTCCTGCAGCTCCATCATCAATACACTATACAGCCTTGCTTCTTAATTGCTATCTTTTCTTCCTTTTCACCAAATAGTTTCTCTGTCACAAAAATCCAACTGATTTCCCTAGATTAAACTTCTGAGAACATCTCTTTTAGAGCCTGAGTCTTGAAACCCACGTTTCTCTTGTGTTCAGCATCTGCTGCACTTTGAGACCCAGGGAAGGTTTTTAAACCTGTCTGAGGTAAACCCAGCAGCCTCTGTATCCAGTCTGAGTGCATCCACCAAGACACCTCACGCAAAGCCAGAGAATTGCACTGAACACAGAACTACCACATTAGATAGGTCCACTAAGCTAAGTCAAGTTTTACCTCAACAGTCCAACACCAAGCACTGAAGAGAAAAAGACTTCCAGTCCTGCCTCTCCTCAGGGCTCAAGGCACTAGAGGGATCCCATAGTGATGTGTGCAGCCTCAATAGCTGCACCACATACACGTAAACTTCTCTTTCAAAAGGTAACAATGATCACCCCTTTTCTTTCCCATGGGAGATTTAATCCATCCCACTCTCGTCTAATACATATTAGCTAAGCAAATAGATTTGAGAGCTGCAGTATCTCTCCTTTTCCTGCGTCAATAAAAATTCCAGCTCATTTCACCCATTTTCCAGGCAACTGACTACTACTAGTGCTACTCAGCCAGCCTCCGGTCCAGCAACGTCATCAGCTACAGACTGACAAATCCACCAGTTTCACTCACCTCTGATATTGAAGGATTCTTCCCTTTCCTGCTTGGGCAAATTTGCTGTTCCTGGATCCCATTCTGCCTTGCTGAAGCCAGCCTTTCCCCTGCTGAAAGGGTCAGGGTCACCAACGACACTAGACCAAAACCCTGCAAGATACCTCCCACAGCCCAGGTGCAGCTCAGAAGAAACCTTAATTAATTAGGAAGCAGGTGCCCCTGATCTGTCTGCTAGTCCACCTGTTGGCTCTCCATGTTGTCTGCTTCACACAGCACAAAGGAAAATAACTTGTCAAAGCGATACTTACATTTCTTTCTGTAGATTAGCATCCATAAAATAAGAGCCATTAGATTGTAAAAGTAATAGAGTGGGAAAAAATATTTTCTTTCATTCATTGCATGGAAGTTTCTTGTAACATTGTTATTGTTAAATTTCTTTAAAATTGCTATCAGCATTTTTTTCCCCAGAAATATTTGACATTGGTCTAATGGATTCTCACTGATGTCTCTGACTTTAAGATATAAGTAGTGGGGCCAAGAATGTCTTCTCAACTTATACTTGGTACAGCTTAGCAAACAATTTTGGCTTTCTCCCTCTTGGAAAACCTATTCCTAGATAACTATACTAGAGATGTTTAAAAGTTTTTCAAAGCCTTCTCTGAACTTTTCTGTATTCTTTCTTCCCATATCCTACCTGTAAGTTAGAAATTGCTTCAAAAAGCATTACTGTTTTAACTTTTTTCCACACTTTTACAATCAGAACTGTCACTTAGAATTCTGTGATTTGCTTTAACACATAATACAGACCACTGAATCACATCCAAGCCTTTTTTATTAAACACAAAAATCCCATTTGGTTCTAGAAAGGGATATATTCTTGATTTAAGAAGTTAAATCTGGAAATGTTTCCCCTTTTGAAATTTAATTAGAGAAAACAATCAGTTTCTTCTCATCTTGCTTTACATTGAAAGCTTTTCCACATTGCTAATAATTTCTGTTACCCTTCACTGACTTTTTATTTTCCTGCTATAAGCTCATAGTTTTACTACTTTTACCAGGTATCTTCTTACAACATTCTAACAAAGCCGTATGAAAACGATGCCTGTACTCTGGGGAACAAGTAACTTCAGATTCTCATTATCCTCCCTACAACCAATATTTACCAGATGAAGAAGCGAGAAATTCTACAATGAAATCCTACTACAATTTAGTTTCAATCACATTTTATTTGTAGAATTAAAGTTTATTAAAGAAGCATAGATTTGCTTCTGCTTTAATTTGACCTTCAAGTGCAAGATTTAATAGGCTGAAGATTAAAGTAAATCACAGTGGTTTGCTCATTCTTTTCTGGCTGCAAGGAGGAAGTAAAAGATGAAATAGAAACAGAAGTCAAAGTTAGTTTGTGAAAGTAGATTCAGAAAAAATACAAGCATTAGAAAGAGTAAGTTATGAGCTATTCAAATGGAAAACAATCATAGTGTTCTTTTATATATATATTGCTCATCAGATCTACAAAGAGCAGAATTAATTTGTGGGCAATCCCATGGAAAGTGCAAAAATTCCAAACAGTTTACTTAAAATATTATAGCTAAATTTATTAACAACTGTATAATTAATAAGAAATACATAATCTACCATCAATTACAGCTAACATAATTGCATATAATAAAAGGTTATATGGATAAGAATTATAATAAGCAACTTATTTCAGCAAGTATATACATAGTATCATCATGGTTACTCTCACAGTTCTCTTTCTATTAAGATCTTTGAAAAAGATGTTAAATAATATTAGAGAAACTCTGTTTGTAATGCACTCTCCGTGCGTGGACAATGGAGATACTGATGTTACGTCACTTTATCAAACAGAGACAAACAAACCAAGAACGTCTTACAAAAAAATCCAACTACCAAATAGCATATTGATCCTTGACACAAAATAACAGAATTTCTGACTTTCAGGGCAGTCGCCCTAGATTTCATTTATCAGAACCTAGATTTGGACATCACATATATTTTTTAAAACAAGCTCAGATATGTATTCTAACCACAAGGATCTCTCAGGCCAGGGGAAAAAACAAAAGGCATGAAAATTTCATTAAAGAACTCTGTGAGATGTTTCGATTGTTTCAGAGTATCTGCAGGCAGAGAGCAAGCACACATCTTCTTGCTATAGGCTGACATTTCCATTTCTGGCTAAACCAAAAGTGTCCAGCTAGATGAAAAAGCAAGCAATCAAGTAAAAGACAGGGGTCAAGCAATCAAGTAAAAGACGGGGTTGTCTGGGGCAGTCAGAGCTTTGACACTGGGTGGGGAGAAGGTTCATTTTAGGTCCTATACAATTTCTTATTTCATCCATGCTGACTAACCCACCACATGAAGTGCTGCAGCAATCTCAGCTTATTCCCACTGATTTCTCTCTGCCTATGATCTCAACAGACTCATTCGGTCAAAATAATAATCAACAAAAATAATCTGCAAAATTGATCTGTCTGAAACGTAGGGGGGGGATTTTCAAAGCAGCGTGAAGCAGACACTGGCGAGGTCTCCACAAGACAGTTACCAAGTGGGGGATGTACAGACTAGCCAGGTCTGTATACAAAACCCATTCAAGACAGAGGTAGGAACAGTCAACCCCAGTGCTTGGACATTCTGGCAAAGCAAGAACTGAAATGAAACAGACAACAGACCTATTTGCTTAAACAATGCCTGAGAAATAAGATAATCAAGAAATAAGGTGAAAATACGGACTTTCATGTTTAAACAGCCTGTCAACTGTATTGTTATTTACATCACACTGGGTATGTGCATAAAAACATTCACATGCAGAATCTTACACAAGTGGCTGACTGTAGCAAACGTAAGCATTTAAATTTAATCTGTCCTTTAAGTGAATTTTATTTTTACACTCTGTGTTAATGAATTTGAAATCATATTTTAATTGAAGCTTGAAGAATAAAGAAAGTAATGCCAAAACCATACAGAAAGTTAACTTTACAAAAGACGCTGAAGAATGATCTGCAAAGTTAATTCTCTGTGCTTCGGGCTATCTGCTCCCATTCCCTCATTCATTCTCTGTCTGGTGGCCCACCATACTCTTCTCCCCTTATCCAACACTTATTTTTCACATCCTTGTTCAATTTTTTTTCTTCTTTGAATTCTATATAGCTAAATCTTTCTGCACAAAACTGCACCTAGAAATACAATTACTTATATAAAAGGAAATCCACTGTCAGAATAAATATGACATTTTTATGCACCCCATTTTTTTGTTTAGCCTCCATTTTAAATGTCTTCTTTTCTACAATCTACTCTTCCTACTTGCAAAGGTGGTAATCTCTCCCTGCCTGGGACTATATCTCATTCTATCAGTGTATCATGGTTAGCAAAGTAAAAATCTAACATTGGTTCAATGCAAATACTGATGTGACAATAATTATGGAAATGACAGTCAGTAATATCTTTATATTTAATAAAATGATAAGTCAAGATCAATGAACAGCTGATTCATTAAATGGTTCTTGTAATTTTTTTTAAATAATCCTCCAAATAATTACATTAAATAATTAAAGGGTAGAATTATAATTTAATCAGAATTAAACCTGTTCCATTCCTAATTTGAGTGCATTGCAGTAAAGCAATTTGTTAAAAGAATATTACTCACGTTGCAGTAGCAGGCATTTATGTAATGAAATGCTGGAACTAAATCTCCCATAGAACTCTAAGTCAGGTGCTTTGGGCATATGAGCACTGATACGATCTTTAATTACATGATTTCATTATTTTCCTTCAAGACCTTTTTTCATTACGTTTACAAAAAGGATGGTACCCATTTAATGAAGAGCTATTTAATATTTTCTTTCCCCTGTTTATCTAGTCTGTGGTCTCACAACTAATTTGTTGCACACTATTCAAGACCTGCTCTGAAGGAAGAGAGTAATATTTTGCTCATTAGCTTTTTTACAGAGCTCATCGTGATAGGGCCTCAATGCTTCACAAACATGACTGAATTCACTTTTATAAAATCTCTGTGACACGCTTGCTCCTAGTTTGCAATAGAAACACTGAAACAAAGGGAACTAAATACAAGTTATGTTAACACATAAAAAAGTGGAGAGCTAGTGTAATTCACGTTGGATTTAGAATATGAGAAATTTGTAAGGCTTGCTCTCCAGCATTGCCCAAACCCAGTGTAACCTAAATTCAAAAACCGTTTCTAGTTTGGACCTAACAGTTTGCTGCACACTAGTATTCAGGCAGTAACACAGGCGTGATTCAGTGTAAGCAGATAAGTGCCAGCTACCAGCCAAGCTTCTCTGAAATTTGTAAGAACAAAGCAGCCTGCACTCCCTTGCACAGGGGGGCCTCGGCGTGGTGCGGTGTGGGTGGGTCTGAATGGCAGAATACTTGGTGCCAGGGGATGTTGTTTCCACGTACTTATATTCATATGTTTCACAGGGGTTTTACTCTGAACTGCACACAGTATGGCCCAGAACTGAACACTCATGAGTGGTTGGAATATATATTCTAGTTATACATCCTCTGAAAGTAATACTGCTCTGAAAGTAAGACTGCTCCATGTGGTAGCAGGAACAGAAGATTCACTCCTTAACCACAGTCCTGATTTGAACAAAAATACTAATACATGCACAACATACAGACAACACTGGGTCAACCAACAGTAATCCCACTTTCTTTCTAAAAGTGACAGTACAGTGGAATTATTAATGCTTCTTCTTTCCTACTTTGCAAAGTACTCCCAACAGGAAGTGGGATGTGAAATTGCACTCTTTTTTTTTTTAATTTTCAGAGCTAGCCAAAAAGCTTGAGACCAAAGAATGGTTGTCATCTGGTCTAGACTACCCCTACACAACCAGGCATGCAAGCACCACAGAGCAATAACAGCGAACACAAATCTCTAGCAGCATTGTTAGGGTACTCCAGAAGAGGGAAAACTGAGGTTGTCATAGAATCATAGGTTGGAAAAGCCCTCTAAGATCATCAAGTCAAACCATCCACCCAACACCACCATTCCAACTAAACCACATCCTGAAGTGCCACATCTACATGTTTTTTAAACACCTCCAGGGATGGTAACTCCACCGCCTCCCTGAGCAGACTGTTCCAATGCCTGACCGCTCTTTCAGTAAAGAATTTTTCCTAATGTCCAATCTAAACCTCCCCTGATGCAACCTGAGGACATTGCCTCTCATTCTATCACTGGTTACCTGGGAGAAGAGACCAACACCTGCCTCACTACAACCTCCTTTCAGGTAGTTATAGAGAGCAATAAGGTCCCCCTCTCAGCCTCCTCCAGACTAAACAGCCGCAGTTCCCTCAGCCGCTCCTCGTAAGACTTGTTCTCCAGACCCCTCACCAGCCTCATTGCCCATTTCTGGACGTGCTCCAGCACCTGGATGTCTGTCTTGTACTGAGGGGCCCAAAACTGAACACAGTACTCCAGCTGCAGCCTCACCAGTGCCGAGTACAGGGGCACGATCACCTCCCTACTCCTGCCTGCCACACTATTCCTGATACAAGCCAGGATGCCGTTGGCCGCCTTGGCCACCTGGGCACACTGCTGGCTCATGTTCAGCCGGCTGTCGACCAACACCCCAAGTTCCTTTTCCGCCGGGCACCTTTACAGCCATTCTTCCCCAAGCCTGCAGCGTTGCATGGGGTTGCTGTGACCAAAGTGCCGGACCCGGCATTTGGCCTTGTTGGAACTCATACAGTTGGCCTCAGCCCACTGATCCAGTCCGTCCAGATTCCTCTGCAGAGCCTTCCTACCCTCAAGCAGATCGACACTCCCACTCATCATTCCTATGCAGAGTCTGTAAAACTGCACAAGTATCCTTGTGATCAGAGAGCAGAAAAAACAAAATAAGCACTGTTAGCCTATGTTCTTCATCTCTTTGTAATGAACTATTAAAATATATGTCACAAGAATGGTGATATCCTGACGTCATGTAAGTCAGTGGAAGAAACTCTTATTGACACTTATGGCACTAAAATTTTACTGTAAGAATTAAAATATAGACAATGTCCAACAAAAGCAGAGAAACTCCACAGCAAATTTTCAGATTAATGCGAACACAACCATCTAGTAAGAATAAGGGTGACTTAAAAATAGTTCAGACTAAGTAATAAGTCTTTGTAACTTTCATATAGACAAATAAGAAATTAAACAGAAAGTATTTTAAATTAAAAGGTTCTAGGAATGAATACAATTAGAAGTGGGAATATTTTGCCTACTGTTGATTTAATTTTAACACATTTTTTCCCATAAACACATGTTAATGATAATCGTCCACAGCATTATCCACCCCTCATGCCAGTTTAGAACTGCAATAGAATTTTGCAAGGGCAAACTCAGTTAGGTCCTTATAAAGTATATCATTGCTGCTCTCTGCTGGTCAAAGAAATTATTCCCTTATTTAAAACCTTGTAGAGGAAATTCAGAATATCTCCTCTACACAGTAAATATCACATGAACAGGAAGAACTTTTATGGGATTTAAATCACCACCTCAGTCCTCACAATGATTTGTTTTCATTGGTATGTCTGTCTGCCTGACACCATCAAAATTAGCAATAAATATGGGAATTATACAAACAAAACTCCACCTTCACAGGCCATGGCATTTCAATTCATAGATGTACACATCTAAAGACACTTTTGTTTGTAATACTCAGATTTTGAAACCACAAACAAAGCAAATCCTAAAATTCCTCAGAAATCAACAACAACAAAAACATAATGCTATGAGGTTCACCAGACATGATGGGACAGTACGATGTTAGAACTGAAGACCATTTCACACATCAAAGGCAATAATTTCCATCTCCAGTTCATGGTATTCATCACAGTGAGCAGTCTGACAATATTGGTGTGTATTAGAACAATGTAGGTTCTATTTTTTAAACTGTATTTGTTAGCAAGGGCTGCTCTCTGAAATTACACTGTCATCAATGAGGGTTTACTTCATTTTTATATTATTAAAACAACCGTTACTGATTTTATTTTTGGATCCTATGTGGTTTCTTCTGTCAGAATTTATGGTAAACCTGACTCGTATTTCAGAGTGTTGCGTTTTTTCCCCAGGTCACCAAGTAGCACTGTAAAATTTTCTTTTCATTCTGTAATGTAATGTGGCCCAGTTCTAAACTGAGAACCGTGAAAGTTCAGAAATACAGAATTTAAAGTTGTAAGTCACAGTTCAGCAGGTGTGAAAACAGAGGACAACTCTTAGATTCACTCTTGATGGATAAGCCGTATGGCACAGAAAGAGTAAAGTTAGAATGAGAGGAGAAAAGTGAGGTGCATAGTGCTGTTGTAGAGAAGCCTGACTGAGAAACAAGACATTTACACTTGATGCAAGTCAAAGCAAGAAGGCTGATGAATGCAACGGTGTAGAGGCTTTGTGGTGCAAAAGTCAAATGAAAAGAGAGTAAAGAAAACATTTAAGTAGTTAAAATGTAAAGCAACATGATTTCTCTTGTGCCATCATCTTCACTTCAAGGAATGAAGATTTGCACAAGATTGAAATATCAACATTTTCTGAACTATAAAGGCATTGTGTCCTAGTTATTAAGTTACCTAGTTATGAAGGAGAGTAGATAAACAAAGGAAGCTATAACAACTACGAGGCAGAGTCTGAACAAAGCCTCCAATTGTATGGACTATCTGCAAAAGAGGTAGTCTTAGATACAGCCATTAAGGAGCAAGGGCAAATTTTGCTTACATTCAGGTTTTCTAACTTCACCTTAAAGGATCTAACTGAATGTGAACATTAGTATTATGATAACCAGTACAAACCTGAATAGGTCTCATGTTTAATATTCCTAATGCTAGCATTCAGACCTTCATAAGTATACATTACCTGGCAAAACTACCCTTCGAGACAGAAGGATGGCTTATATATGAAAATCCCTTTTCCCCAACCTGTGTATACTTGTTACTCTTCTAACTCCATTCCTGTTTAAAAAAATATATTATCCAGCATGTACCTAAGATGTGAGCAAATGTCTGATCAGCATTTTCTTGTCAAAACCCGCTTTGATTCTTTGCCTCAGCTAAAATGGCAACGAATTTTGTCAACACAGAACAAACAAATACAAGTTTCCTACCATTTCTAATTTCAAGCATCTTTAAGATTTTACTGGACTGTTTAATTTCTATGTGAATTCTGATATAAATAGAAGCCTCACTTTTTGAGCTTTGAGCCAGGTAGTCCTTAATTAAGTGGTCCCTCTGGGTAACTATTGCTCAGTATGAACTGAGATTTCAAAAGCAGTCCAAAATAAACATCAAATTACCAGAGCAGAAAATATTTTTTTCTTTTCATAGAGAAGTATTTTATGGCAGACTAAGCTAATTTTAAAATTTGCTCAATTATGAGATGAAAATTATACCCAATCAGTATACAAAAAAGTAAGACTCTTTCCATGAATCATATCAAATAATATAATATTTGTACCTAGCAAGAAAAACAACTCAGTTTGTTTGGTTAATCAAACAATTTATTTAGAAAAGTACAGAAATATGAATAATTTATTTGTTTTGGTTGCAAAATCATGTTTTTCTCAATGAAATATCTCAGCACTTGTACATGGACACATTTAGCCATAGTCTGGGTTTACAAAAATCGAATTGGCTTTAAGCACAGCACATTAAAAGAAATTGCTAGCTAAAGAATATATTCCCAAATAGTTTAGAGAACTTTACTTGAGGTCAATGCACTTCACTTTATAACAACATAAATAAGATGCACAAAAACATTTTGTGATTTTTTTGAGTTTTCTAAAACTCTAGATTATATAGCTTACAAAACATATTGAAGCAACTGTCCCACATGTTCCTACAGAAAGAAATCTCTGGGCTTTTTTGTACAAATATATGTGCATAATATATAAACTTCTTTATTCCAAAAACATCATTAATGGCTAAAAATGGTACATGGTTAGAACAAATACAAAATTACATTTTACTTCCTTTTTTTCCTTAATTTTCATTCTTATGTTGACATTGCAAGCTACCAAGACATTGATTTAAAATTTTTAACTTTTTAATTGTTAATATTAACATTTAATCAAGCATGCATATACCAACATTCTTTAATGTCAACTGTGAAATTTCAAAATCTAAGCCTCATAAGTGTATAAACTTCGTGGCCAATTTTATTTGTTAATGTAAAGAGCTAGGACTTGAAATTCAAATATGAAAAAGCACTAGATCATTCATTGCCTTTATCAAAAACACAAAGATTTGTCCTATCCATATCTGTTAAGCAAGAATGCTTTTTCAGCTGGTTCCCATAAAATTTCAGATAACATTCTCTTGGTCCGTGTAATGTAGCCCAACCCCTTTTTCACATGAGCTGAGAAAAAAGAAGATAAATCTAAACCAAGTGAACATGTAAAGCTTACTTGTCGGTCAAGCCCTTTACCTCCCTTCTCTGAGCACAGCTTCTTATAAAGTTGCTTTTTTTGGTTGTTTTGTGGTGAGTGATTGAGATATTGTGACTGGGACCACAATCACTTACTTCGCCTCTTTCCCACTGTCTGAATAAAGTATGGATTTAGTGGTGTAGAACTCAGGTTCAGCCTAGGAGAAATTCTGAGCAACTAATTTAGGCTGTTACAGGAAATTCAGAGAATTTCTGTCTTCTACTGCATTCATTCTGAATGCATCTCTTCACTGGCTTCCCAAACACAGCAGTGGAAAGTCTGCCTCAACTCTGCTTCACCACCCCTGCATCACCATGGGTCAAAGAGATTGCATCTCCTCTCCACTGCATTTTGGATTGCTGATTTCCTTATCACCATGTGCTCATTCAGAGCAACAGAACAAGGGCAGGCATCTGGATGTGACAGAAGTGCTAGACTATGGTATACTAAAAAAGTATAGTATACATCATACAATGTACTTTTTACCTGTTCACCAGCAGACCATAAGAAATTAAGGCTTCCTAACGATGTCTCTAAAGATATAAACAACCTGCGACCCACGTCCAAAGAGTTGGTATCCCTCTCCATAATCTCACAGCTGAAAGCAACCAGAGATAGGCTAATTCAGCTACCTCTTTCATCATAGATTCATAGATTCATAGAATCATAGAATGGTTTGGGTTGGAAGGGACCTTAAAGATCAAGCTGACTTGACATTCAATGAATAAATGTGATAATATTGCCTTACCAATCTTTACTCCTCATGACATTTGCCATTCTACCTTTCAACTCAAACTCATAAACCATTTTGTGTCACTGAAATATAAGCTCAGCATGAAGCAGGAGGAGACATGAACTGCACTGTGCTCTGGGTTAGACTTACTGGTTTTAAATGAGTACCCCAGGAGACATAATGAAAGAACTCAAATGAACGCTTTTCCCATTATCATTTTCTGTAATGATTTTTGTCATGAGTGATCAGCATCCTCTTATTAAGAGATATGGTAACCATTTCAAACTTCTGTGTGGAGAGAATGAAAGTATGCCGAGACCAGAGATATGTAACTAAACAAAATGGAAAAAAGAAGAGAGTTGCCTGCTGTCATGCTGTTGTGTTATTTATCATATGTGTCTTTGGGATAAAAGCACAAACTTCACAGTGGAAATTCAGTTTCTACAAACATTACAAAAACTTCAAACCTCCTTGGGTTCTGGGAGGAAACAGCGCGAATCGGAGGCTCCAGCAGGGATCCGTGACACCTTCAAGACCCTGCCTGCTCCTTCAGGCTTAGGACATTGCTCAAGGGGAAATGAAGCGCCAGTGACTGATGGCAGGCTTTGTTTAGGCCTTTCTAGGAGCCAAGCACTTGCCCAGAGTAATGCACCCACTGTAACACTATGTGAAACGGGCACCCTGGCATTTCCTATGTCCCAGCACCCGCCAGCGATGTAAGGCTCATTTGAGGTTTCGCACAAATATTGAAGGGCTCGGCAGACCCAGTGAGAGTCTGTTAATTTGTGAGCAGGTTATCAAATGTTTACTCACCACAGGTCATGAAGGAATCCACTGTCAGCAGCCAAGGGCTCTGTGTAGATCGTCTCCTGACCAAGCCTGAGCGTAAGTATCAAGGTCTTACAAGTACACTGATGTCACCAGCACTTGTGACCCTTGGGCAGGAAGACAGTGTCCTTGGAGGAAAGCAGGCAAGGTCCAAAAAGTAATCAAATGGCTCGTACACATGGCAATACTGTGACTATGACAGATATTATGGATGCAAGTTGTCTCTGACAACTCGTAAAAATACAAACAGGAGCCATTCCATGTCACTTGACCTCACTGCTGAGGCTATCGTGACAGTCTAGACACATCCTGAAATTTCTGGTTTATTGTATACTGCCATTATTGGCAGTGCTACCTTGAGTAACTCAACAGCCTAACAATTTAATGAGTTAAATGTCAAGTGTTCTGCTTACAGAAACCAAAGAGGAGAAAGTAGAAAAGCTCACAATATATAATGTGAGCCATATAATAGGGTGGCAGATAAAATGCATCATGTCACTCAAGATAAGTTCCCACAGGCTAAAGTTTCTTTTATCTTATGCGCTGGCACTGCAAAGAAAAAAAATTAAATGCCATTTTATTCATGTCTGCATTTGTTTCTGGCTTCTTATCGGCAAGATAGCAAACAGAACCGTGCAACTACTGCGGGCCTGGAATGAAAAGCCTGGAAGTGCTCTAACACTCTATAACTCTACAGCAAATGATCTTTAACAGATGTTATCAAAAGTGAAGAAATTACCTGCTGCAAATTCGCTCTCCACCTCTCCCCTCGCTACAGTGCAGACATTAAGTTTTCTCTGACATCTCCTATCCTTCAACACCAGCTAGATTTAACACTTTCAAAAATTCTAACTAGGGAACATCTTGAGCTAAGAGTGGGAGCTTTTCTCCAGTTTATCTCTGAAGACAAACCAGCAGGGTCCTTTGCTTAATAACCTGATAAACATGGACTTCTACCACTGAAGCTAAGAAAAACCATTTGGAAACAGTGGCTTTTTCTCCCACTGCATTATTTAAGCCAAGAAAGACAATTACACATCATCCCTTCCATGTAAGAAAAAACGCTTTGACTGCGGCCTATAAGAGCAGTTCTTCACTGTGCTGGTGATGAACAAACCACTAGAGAAGCCCTGAAGACTGAAGGGGAGGAAAGTGAATATCTGCTTCCTGGAACGGGACAGAAAACTGTTTTCCCTTTGACAGAAAAAGCCCGAGAAACCAAAACCTGACTGAGAAATTTAAGAGCTGTTGGATAAGTACTCGGCAGTCAGTGGGGTTACCTTGATGTGCTAAAATTTCACTGGAGCTGGGCTGAGTTTCACCAAAAAAAGCAGTACTGCATCCAGTGCTCAGAAGTTCAAGTTAATGAGAATATTTTGCAACAACTGTATGTACAATCACCTGAAAAGCTATCAAAATAAATGAGTGTAAAAGTCACGTAGAGATGGATTATACTAAGGTTAGTAACTACAGAGGTCTTAAATTATATGCATTTATTCCAATACACAAACAGATGCTTAAACAAATTTGCTGTTGAACTGACTACTTATTCATTTCTTTATTACTGATGTTTTTCATAGTGGGCTTTTTAAGATTCAGTGAAGTAAGTGAAGCATTTTCCCCTTATCTGTTCTCTGACATTTCTTAGCATATCACAGATAATAAGGAGGTTATTTATATTTTTCTTGCTTTTATTATGCATACCTCAGTTTTTTTCCTTGATTTTAGCCTCTTTGAATGTGTAACATTAAAACAAAAACATCACAGAGAAAAGAAAGAAAAACAAAGAATTAAGGCAGTATCTGGCATAAATAACTTCTACAAAGTTATGGTACTACTGGCAGAGGCAGGGGGTTGTTTCGGCTTGGATGTGATGAGATGAAGCTGCGCATTCACACAACTTTATGTGATGTAGGCCCCAGCTGGTGTTAATGGAAGAACTAAAGCTGCCTTATCCTTCTCTGGCTCAATAAATCAGTGCCTGAGTTAGACTAATAGAAAGGCAAAAGCTATTTTCCAGGCAGCAGGCACAGTTACACAGCAGGTTTGCCAAGTCTTCAAGTCTAAAAGGCATAAACAATGAGAAACTCTTCCCCAAAAGCATTTGTTTTAACCCTTTTTATCTGATTGTATAGCAATACAGCATTTAAAACACATTTAATCCAGTCCTTTACTTTAGTAGCATTCATGTTAGTGCATACAGTTCTAAACCAAGCAAGCTGTGTTTTATAAAGTACTGACTTCTGCAGTCTGTCAGGTTCTCAGAATTCTGCTTAAAAACTAAAAGTGTATTAAAACACAGATAATCACTTCCACACCAATCTCTAGTGCTTCACATGATTTGAAATCAAAGGAAAACCCGATACCCAATTCATTTATACACAGGCCTGCTTTTATATAATTAGGTGTGAATATTTATTATTTTGGTTTGAGCATACGCTTTCAGCACTGATTACGTTTCATATCTTTTTCTTTAAATTTTTCAAGCAATAACTTCAGTAGTTATCCTGAGCCTGGTAGCTGTAAAATGGACACTCGAAACAAACATGATTCATGAGAAATATGTTACCTCGGAAATAGAATCCTGAGTTTATTTCACAGAATAGATAAAAATTAAGCTATTTCTTCAGACAGTGGTATACACAAAGCAACAGTAAAAGCGTTCAGCTTTCATGTCCATCCAGTTCTTAGCTTCTGTGCTGAAGATGACAAGATTCGTAGTTAGGGATAGGTGCCCATTTAAACTTGGACTGACAATGCCAACTACTTTCACATGGGCAATTGCAAGTATTTAATGTCTTTTTTTTATTAAATGCTTCTAAAAGGAAGGATTACAACTAACCACCTCTATTAGCAAGCCTTTCTGATCTTTATTGCCATTAGCATCATAATCTTGTGTATTTTGAGAGGCATTTGTAGCCAAACACTGGAGATCGAGAGCTTGCTCTTGCTGTTTGTGGCTGCCTCAGCCTTTGAGACAGCCATGCCGGACCCTCGGTGCCTGCACAGCCAGTACTGGTACTGGTGCTCAGCCTCCCGGACAGCCCAGGACCCAGGCACACAGTCCGAGCTCAGCCAACCTTCTCTCTTTAGGTCTAGGAACTGTGAAGCATCCCTCAAAATGGAAACAATGATGTTGGTTTTATGCAAATTCTTTGTATTACATTCACCTGAGCAAAGCAAGAGCAGGATCAGATCCACTTGCTGTGCTGTGCAACAATTACAGAGAGCAAAGGTTCTTCCCCTCAAGCTAAGCAAAGGGCTCATTTTCATTCAGGTCTCTATTGTGGTGTCTTAATTGTTCTTAAACTAACTGTAAAGGTCAGTAAAAAATGTGTACTATCATAACTAAATATAAAATGTATTCAAAACAAGGACCTACCAAACTACATATTGTAAGATATATCACATTCTGTAATATTCCTTGGCTCCATATGTTTAGCTTAGGGCAATATGAACATTTTCTTATGTTTCAGCTTCCTCTCTGCAAGATGGCAAACAGTAACTCATTTATTTTGTTAAAGCTCAAAGGGACAGCTCTGCCAAGACCAATAAAAAGCATACTTACTGTTCATATGTTTGTTTCTGTGTTATCTACAAAAGTTATCTATATTGCAGAAGTTGCAGTGACATAAATCAATGATTCTATATTAAAATCATGTTCTGCCAGATCTTGAAAATTTCCTTTTAATTACAAGAAAAACAAATCTAAGAAAATCCTAAAACTCTGACTCTGAACACATGGCTATACAGAGAAAACAAGCCCAATACTTGATAGCTAACTTTCTTCTTTTTACTAAAGAATTAAAAATACAATGTGACAAAATGGCCGTGGTTAAAAAGTCTTCACCCTATTCAAGAGTGATATGAATTCATACATAGCCTAAAGAACAAACATTTTACTGCTCTAATTGTGCAGAAATGAGTAAGACTAATTTAAAAATATGCCTTGAGGTTCCTGTAAGTTATGGTCTCATAAAATCAACCTTAAGCCCAAAACCAGAAATTTCGGTAACATTTTGTTCTCCACCAAAACACTGAAGTTGTATGAGAAGAGGTAACAATTTATTACCATTCACTGCTTTCAAATTCAAGTCAACTTCAGGAAAGAAATACACTACAGAAAACTTCAGACTACAAAATCACCAGAGAGCTTAAAAGGATATGAAAAGTAATGTTCTAGAGAAATTACTCCTCAAGGTTTTTAATTGCTAAGGAAAAGCTACACTTACCCAATGCCATTGACTTCAAGGTCAGCTTTAACTGAATTGTATCCCTGTCTGGTAATCATTGATGCACTGTATACTGTTTTCTTGCCATGAACTATTTTTTAGAACTGTTACAAAATCACTCAGATTACCTGTATGAATACTCTACATACTTATTATTCTGCTGTTCGGCAGTAGGGCTGAATAACAGAAGGACATTTCCCAGATTCCAGATTCTACAATCTGGAAATGCACATATCATTCTAATACAACAGAAAAATATATTGCCTCCAGGAGAGATAAACCAAATAATTTCCTTTACAATCTTTATTAAGGATAAATGTGGTATTTAACTACATGAACAATTTTTATCATTCTAAGATATTTTCTCACTATTTCGTTTGGCAACATTAGGCAGGTTGACATAGTGGAATCTAAAAATAAATCATAGGAAGTAGACTTTTTTTAATGAAGTGTAGATAAGCCTTTCAAAATCAGAAGTTGAATGGCTTTTAGCAAGTGAGATAATTATATTCTTTTCTATCCACACTAATTCTATGCAAATTAAAAATGTAATTACAGGGCTGTATTTTCTACTAAATTCAGCTTCATTTTAAATTCTTTATATAAGATCTGTGAATAAAAAAATAAATATTTGGAAAGACAATGCTGGGGTTTTCTCACCCAAAATCCTTCCCTAGACAGAAAAAAAGTTAAATATTGGCATAAAAGAAAATTACGGTTTATGAATGTAACAAAACCTACAGTCATTCAATCTTCAAAGATTGCCAATGTAAGTCATCCCTGCGTGCATTCCTTTCTTTGTTATTTATTACACTCTGAATCAAAAGTGCTCTACAGGCAACATTACCAAACAAGTGGTAAGGCTTAATATAAAGAGAAATTTATGATACAGTGTGCTGATACGGGAGCAGAACATTGATGAGTTACTTGTTCTTCAGCTTAATATTAGGGGCTTATGTTTCTACCCAGCTTTGTAAGGCAAAGGAACAACTGCTTGTTTTTTTAAATTGAAATTTATTTTAAACATTCTGAATTGACAAACTTTTTGTTCACTCCTCACTCAACTTCCTCTATTTCTCAGCTTCAGCAGGGCTCTTGGACCAATATAGCACAGGAAAAGTGGGCCTTACTAAAGACGGAGGTGGTTAGGATTAGGTGCTAAGGATGTAAGAAGCATTTTACATCTGTGTAAAACACAGTGCAGTCAGACTCACAGTCTGGGTGGACTTGTTTCCCTCTTAAATATCTTACTTTTCTTGTCAGATGTCATTCAAGGAATGGCAGGTCACTGATGATAAACTCTGTGTTTGATTTTAAGCACTGAAGTTGGTGAACATCAGAAAGACAGTTCTCGATATTGAAAAGATTCCAGTTAACTGCCACAGATGACTTGTGTTTCACAAGAAACATCTGATTCAAACACAAGAATGGAAATGTGGGTCTGGAGCTTCAGGAATGTGGAAGGATATGGACAGCACTCATAGCTACCACTTCATTCTTATTTCTAAACATTCTCAGAGAAGGAAATCAGCTGAATAGATCAAGGCAGCAAATTCTTAATTTATTTTGACTCTACTGATTTTTTATTTAATGTCCCTACACATACTATTAACATGAAAAATATTTTTTAATACACTTCTGTAATCGATGGCCTTGCTGGACTTGTGGAATGCAAGACGAAAGACAAACGGACTGAGGTATCACGAGCCGAAGAGCTAACAAAGGAAGTAAATAACTGGTGCTTATCTTATCAGACAAAAGTAAGGGGGGATAGCCCATCACTGTAAACCAAGTGATCTGTGGGGCACCGTGGAGGTTGCGCAGCCAGAGATTGCTTCAGAGAATGCTTTGGATAAAGCACAGATGGCCCCCAATTGCACATACCAAGATGCCCGCTCCGAAGGCGTGTCACACTGCTCAGTCCTGCTTCTGACAACACGACATTCCATGCCAAGAGCCAATCGATACACAGTAATTGACTTAGTCCCACCTCGCAAAAAGATTTCCAAACATATAAAAATTGGTACCTGAAAACTCTCTTTGGGAGGAGGAGCCAAATGAGAACTTCACCTGACGGACGGGTCGATGGGCCTGAACCTCTCTTCCCCCCCCAAGAAGGGACGCCTTTTTGGTAAGAGTCGCGCCTCTGACTTTGTCAGACGTATCCCCAGGAACACACTGTTAACTAAAGCGCTAAACTATTACTTTGAGCTCAACTTTTGTAGACAGTGAATTTATCAACGGCAATTCTGAATCTGTGATAACTGTCGCTTGAATAAATTACCTATTGTTTCAACTTTGCGAAACTGTTTCAGTGAAAGTCCTTGGAAGGGCTCTGGCAGGCTAGTTGAATAT
>Ga0065711_1038626_pt1 | contig 18575 bp, 13 predicted proteins | sample Hoacrofraction12_FD_59098 | JGI IMG/M metagenome (GOLD analysis project Ga0065711, IMG submission 59098) | Hoatzin crop microbial communities from Cojedes, Venezuela - Epithelial fraction 12 v2 (version 2) | ecosystem: Host-associated > Birds > Digestive system > Esophagus > Crop | place...
GTTCTGTTAAACTGCCCTTATCCCGACCCACCAGTTTCTGCCTCTTTCTTTCCATTCTCCTCCGCACGCCGGCGGGGGGAGGGGCGGCCGCGTGGCGCTTTTGTTGCCGGTGGCAGCCGAAACCAAGACAAGGAGAGGCCACCTTTTCCTTCCTCTCTAGACTGCAGGAGGAATAGCTTGATTAGTCTGTAGGGATACTGCTTGTGCAAGTTTGCTTGTATATATCTGTTACTGGAGGAAACTCTGTTTTAAATAACAGTGAAATTAACACTCATGGCTATCCTTACTTTTTCTAAGAGTGAACCCACTGCATTTTGTACTATTTAGTATTCTCCCATAGACCAGTTTTGTACCTTGTACTGAGCACAGACAGGAAAAGTGGGAAGAGCTGCAGAAAGAAGAAAAGCGTGAAAAGTTGCAGAAAGAATTTCCGCCTCTGAATGCTCAGGAAACACAAAGGCTTATCCCACAAAGAGTTTTGAATGCTGTCAAACAACGTCTCAAGAGCATTGTCTGGTGTTTAAGTGGAGGGAGGAGGAGTACAGTTAGGAAGTTCAAAGTGATTTATGTTGGAAAGCCATGTTTTATAGATTATGGATGTACTAGTCATAGAACTTGCCTTCTCTGCAGTGTCTAGCCCAAGTAATTGCATTTCAGTTACTGTGACTGAACCAGTCGAAGTAACTGTGCAGTGGAGCAACACTTGCTTCAAGTGATGCAGTTGGGTTAGTAGCTGATGTGTTCTAACTCCTGGTGTCGCATCAGCATTGCAAAGCTAGCGCAGGCCTTTGGAACATTCAGCTGCTTCCTTCATAATGCTCTCCCTTCCATTTAGCCCATATGTAGTTTGAACTCGATATTTTTGTTTTTACAAGATACCCAGTTAGGGGCAGAACTTGAGCGTGGCCCCAAGCACAGTGAGTGCATGTCTCCTGTCATAGGGAAAACATTTTTGGTTGAAGATGGAAGTGGAATTCTCTTTGCAGTGCTACAGAATTCTCAGTCATGGAGACAATCAAAAACCCCACAAGCAGCGGTGCTCTGCAGAGAGAGGGTGGATACATTTCTTTGACTGTAAGGAACTTGTAGAGGAGAAAAAAGTACATCAGAGGAACTGCTCGCACTAGCTGACTTTTGCTTCACTCCAGCCTCTTTCCACAATTCTTAACTGGATGCAGTTGTTTGGAAGGAGTAAAAGACAGGGACTTAAATAGTAGGGGACTTGAGTACCATGGTGATGGGTGTGACATGCTCCCAACAGGAAACTGGCAGACAAAATATAAACTGTTGATTGTTTTAACTGGTAGCTTGGATGTCCTTTTCTTTGTGGCGGTTTCCTCTGGACCAGCTTTTGTTGCAGGTCAAACCGTTAATGGGTAGAAGGTACATTCCACTGTTGTGCAAATAAATGACTAGTGAGCAATAAGAGATAGAACTATTCTTTGTTTCAAAGCAAATTGGGATTTTCAATGCTGCTTGTGTTTGCCTCAAGGAGACAAAATTGTTTGTAGCTGCATCTGTCCTTGTTGCTTAAAAATTTTGTATCGCCCCATGCTTCCTCTGATGCGTGATGAGAAATGCGACTCCTTAGGCATGCTTGATAAATATATCTTTATTTTTTTAAGGCCTTTGCTAAATGAAAATATTCTCTTAGTCTGTTATGTTTAGTCTAGTGGGTCTTTAAGTTTGCTGTGCCATACTTATGTAAGTTTTGTACGTAAACGGCTGCTGACTTTGATTCCTGTGTCTTTCTTTCATCTGCTAAATGCTCCCCCCACAAGCTTGTACCAAAGCTTTGTTTTAAAAGGTTTGCTCTGTCTGTGCTTCAAGCTGTTAGCAGACTCTGCTATGAAAGTGCTACGTAGTGGCTGATGCCTTTAGCCTTGCTGTTAGCACAGCAGCTTTGCATCAGAGTTGCTTTGCATTTCCTCCTTGTTATCTTCTTCCTTGCTCCTGCCTCTCTCCTCATTCTCCCCCAAAGCCAATCACACCAAACTTGGAGTGCAGACAGCAAAGTCTATGCATTCAGGTGTGGTGACTTCACCACATTCATAAGAGGCCTGAGGCGGATAGTGCTCCATGTTTGAAGCAGAAAATTGGGGGAGGGACAGAGAAATGGAAGCATGGTTCTTATATCTGCTGATATGGTGCACAGACTGGAATATGAAATTATCACCCGCAGATCTTTTTTATACTTTTATTCACCTGTTTTGTGATTTTGCTGAGTAAAATCACACACTGTTCAAACTTGCAAAATTTTTCAGAGAAAAATGCAGTATTAAGGTAAATTTGCGGTGTCTCGTTTGCATTTTCAAACTGCAGCAGGAGAACTGAGGTGATTTGAAGTGTCTCTTGGAAAAATCAGCTCCTGCTTTCTGACAGTGGCATCTATGATCACTGGTGAATCATACCTGAATCTGGCAGGCCAGATGGTGGAACCCAGCATTACAAATGCATTTTGTAATATTTGTGTAACTGTCATTGTAGTAGCTCTTAGTTAATGTTGCTAAAGCAGTGCAGTACATTTATGATAGCAAATGATGCTGAAATAGTGTGACTAACACTTTGGTCTGTGATTCCATCCGGAGCTGAAATATAGTGCACTGTGAAAGGGTGAGAGTAAGGAGTTCATAACCATGGACAAATATAGATGTTTAGCTTCCATACTCATGCTGAGCTGGATTTCTCTTTGCAGAGCATCAAGATGCAGAATGATACTTCTTATAGAAAATGAGATGAAAAGGAATGTAATTACAATATTTAAGGGCTGAGAACACTACTTGTGTTCTGCAGAAATCTGGATATAAGGTGGATTTATTCTTTCATAGCATAGAGGAAGGTGACTTAAACCAAAACTTGCTGCTGCTGTTTTTTGATTATGATATCAAATGTTTGGGCGGATAGGACTATATTTTTACTTTAGAATTTAACAGAAAAATTACTTGCTTGAACAGCAGAACAGAATTAAGCCCTTTCTGCATATAAGTGCTGTATTAACCTGAACATGCTTATGGTAACAATTGATGTAGACCATAGCAAATAGCCTGTACTACAGTTGAATAAAAATGAGTCCATTTTCCTAGATATATCTGTAGCAATTGCCATAGAGACTTCTTGAGAATGCAGAAGATAAAATAAGGGAACTGCACTATCAGTTGGAAATATTGAATCTTTAAAATTGTTTCTTGCTCAGATTTGAGAAATTAAAATTGCTCATTTTTAGAATACATGTCTTGTTACTGAGTTTCCATGCGAAAGTGAGGGAGGATGTGTTTCTGCCGTGGAGCCCATAGCAGACACAGAACAAAAAGAATACCTGTAGACCTTGCTACTGAACAGTCTATGGCAAAGAGTTCGTGCATTATTAAACAAAAGAAAAATAGCAATTATTTATTCAGACATGATCTGTGCAGCTATCTATAAAAGACACAATGTGATCCAGATCTTTGTGAAAGATACTATGAAAATGAGATATGTAGTAGAAAAGTCAGATATTATATGAGACTGAGTTTTAAATGGACTTCTGTTTTGTTGTTGTATGCTCAACCAACCTTGTCAATAGTTGCCTAAGCACCTCTAAACATAGTCTGTCTCGGCAAAACTGCTTTATGATACATGTTAGTTAATAATTGTGGCAAGTATTTGTTGTATCCTTGCCATAAAACACAGGAGAACTTAAGAGAAACAGGAGAACTTAAAGCTGGGGGTGTTAATATATTCTTGGTACAGTATGGACCAGATGCAAGACAGACAAGCCTGAATAACTTCTACAAAAAACAGTCAAAATGATGGGACAGGAAAATGAAGGTACAGAGAGGAGGAGTTATTTGGCTTGTGTCGTACAACAGGTCAGGCATAGTCAGGTATTGAAACAAAATCCAGTGCTTGTCTTGTTATGCGATGCTGCCTTGTGTTTGATGGTAGCAGTGTGTAGAGTTTTGAAGAGAAGTTTGCAAACTACTTAGTCGAGATAAGTTAATGTGCTTAGTCGTTTTGTTTTGCTTTGGTGCTTATGCAGGCAGAAAACAGGAGCCTTGTGATTGCTTTTGACAGTATTGTCCAATTATTGTTCTTCCTCCCCATTACCACTAATGACTTTAAAGTGCTGGGATACTGAGTTTTTATAGAAACTCCTGATTTCTTAGCTCTGCTTCTTTTGCATGTTGCTGTGAATGTGTAAGACCAGATTAAAAGGTATTTAGGCTCTGAATTTGCGTAAGTTTTCAGTGATGCCTTGTAGCTTAGATGCCTTCTAAGCATTTGGTCTGGACTTACTTGTACTGGTTCGAAAAAGTGGAGAAAATAAGTGACCTATAGTTTTTCTGTGTCAGTAGAGGGAAGTAACGTGGCCCTGTTGCCTAGTCTGTATTCTGAGGTGGGAATGAATCTTGATGTTCTGCATTTGAACTAGCCAAGACTTGTACTGGTTTTGGCTGGGATAGAGTAAAATTTCTTTGTAGTATTTTGGATTTGTGCTGAAACTAGTGTTGATAACACAGGAATGTTTTAGTTACTGCTGAACAGTGCTTACACAGTGTCAAGGCTTTTTCTACTCCTTACGCTGTGTTGCCAGTGAGTAGGTTGGAGGTGCACAAAATAGCCCCATACAAGCTACCATGAAGAATTCTAACTCTATCCCAGCCAAACCAGTACACTTGTATTCAGGAGTGTTTTTTGCACTTGTAAATTTTGCAAAAGGTCCTGTGGTACTTGGGCAAGTGCTCAAAATTGGGTGGAAAGCAGAGGAGGGCTGAAGAGACCCAGAGGAGTGCCAGAAAGATGATCCGAGGGCTGGAGCACCTCTCCTACGAGGAAATGCTGAGAGAGTCAGGGCTGTTCTGCCTGGAGAAGAGAAGGCTGCAGTAAGGTCTCCCTGCAGCCTTCCAGTACTTGAAGAGGGCCTATAGGAAAGATGGGGAAAATATTTTCAGCAGGGCTTGTTGTGACAGGACAAGGAGTAATGGCTTTAAACTAAGGGACGGTAGATTTTAGACTGGATATAAGGAAGATATTTTTTACTGTAAGGGTGGTGAAGCACTGGAACAGGTTGCGCAGAGAGGTAGTGGAGACCCCATCCCTGGAAACATTCAGGGTCGGGTTGGATGGGGCTCTGAGCAATCTGGTCTGGCTGAAGATGTCCCTGCTCACTTCAGGGGGGTTGGGCTAAAGGTCCCTTCCAACCCAAAGCATTCTATGATTCAGTTAACAGCCTTTTTGATAGCCCTTTTGGAATAACCTTTGAAGTGTAGGCAATATCAAAGTGACCTGGTTTATTGCAAAATAGGTTGAATAATGCAAAGTATGCTCTTCATGCATTATAGAGGAGGAATGGTTAGATTGTTGGTGAATCATATTTGGGGCAATTTAGAGGCAAACATCCACTTGAGGGGCTTTTTTAGAATGGGAATACTACTGGGCTGGTGCCTCTTTTCACTTGGATTGGTGTCTTGATGTTGAAAGTGAAAATGAATATGTAAGATAACTGTAACAGTACTTCAGAAGAACTATAGACTAACTGTTTATGTGCAGATTTATTTATTTTTATCCCCTCCTCTCTTCCCTGTTGGTACTAGTGTTGTGTTTATCAGGATGCTTCCATCTGAATGCTCTCTTTTGTGAATATGAGCTGAGATGCTGGAATTGTTTAAATAGTTATTGTTGCTTGGCATCAGTTGAAGAGCCACATCAAGCCCAAAGTAGCGCTAAACTTAATTTTACAGTTCACAAACACAGCAGAGTCAAATTCACACACCTCACTTTCTCTTTGAACTAGTAGGAGACATCAAACAGATACATTGTAAGCAGCTGCACATATTTTTATCGCTGATACTTACATCTGATATAGAGTGGATTTAGCAGTTTGGTTGACTGATTTCACAAGGCAAAAGTTATCAGAATGTTTGGTTCACTAAATGAAAGGCATCAGACTTCTAGTCAACTTTGGTGCACATTTATGTGTTAAGACATACAGAGTGAGCAGTCGCTGTGTTCTGCACTGTGTAAGATGGCATCTACATTGGACCACTCACTGTAAGAGTACAAGGGGAGAATAAATGTAGAGGGGGAAGAGAGGAACATGGAACATGAGGTCGAGAAGAGAGAAATAGAGGAGGTAAAACTAGTGGTGTTTGATATAATGGTCAGCATGTATGTATTTTTTTTTATTTTCTGCATTTGATAGCTAAATAAAAATAATTATATTGGTGACAATAATTTCGTTGGCATTTTGACATAGTTCCTTCAATTTATGTGCTTAAATTTACAGTGTGATCAACAGACTTCAAAACAGGAAAATAGGACACTGTCATAGAATTAATCTTACTGAATATTAGTGATGTTTTTTCTCCCCAGTTGGTTATGTGACAACTTAACTGTATTAATTTAAGTTCTGTGGTTTAGAAATCAATCTGAGTGCAGTGGTTTAGCTCCTTAGTGAAGAGCGCAATTATAATGATACAAAAAAAAAAAAAATTTCCCAGAATGAGGACTGTCTGTGTAACTTATTTCATGTGTGGATGCTGCAGAAAGTGTTTGTTGCTTCAAACTATGTTTTGAGTCAGCCCTCAGACAGTAGGAGCTCACATACAATAAAATGTCCTGTCAGAGGCGGCTGAGGTCTCTGGGCTTGCCTAGTTTGGGGAAAAGGAGGCCGAGGGGCGACCTCATTGCTCTCTGCAACTTCCTGGGGACGGGACGTGGAGAGGGAGGTGCTGAGCTCTTCTCCCTGGGATCCAGTGACAGGGCGGGTGGGAATGGTTCAGAGCTGAGCCCAGGGGAGGTTCAGGCTGGACATGAGGGAAGCATTTCTTTACTGAGAGGTTGGTCAAACCCTGGCACAAGCTTTCTGGAGAGGTGCTCAATGCCCCAAGCCTGTCAGTGTCTGGGAGGCATTTGGACAATGCCCTTAACAACATGCTTTGACTTTTGGTCATACCTGAAGTGGTCAGGCAGTTGGACTAGATGGTCGTTGTAGGTCCCTTCAACTGAAATAGTTATTCTAGAAGGACTTACCTGTGTGAGAAAGGTATATGGCATAACTATAAACACAGGAAAACCTCTGGTTTTAGCTGGATCAGTAGGTTGAATTAAAGGCCTGTTCTTTGTTAACATGGTATAAAATCCTAACTTGCATTATGAGTGCATTTTTAACTTCCCCAACCTTTCCTATGAAAATAAAACTGATCTTGCAAAAAACCCAAAACAAACCAACCAAAAAAACCCCCCACCCAAACCCATAAGCCCTATAAGCCCAAACCAAACACAGATTCAAACAGTTGTGTAGACCTGGGGTTGCTAAGTGCTGCAATAGCTGTTTTTTGAGCCTTTCTCTCCTCCCCCTGCAGTTTGTTATCCTTTACCTTAGGCGTATCCAAGAGTGCTAGTTCCTCTCCACAAATTTCTTTTCCATCTACTTTGTCTCGCAGCTGCTAGTACACTTTCATCCTTGCCCTGATGTCCCAGATTCTTTTTATGCCCTTGCTCTTTTCCCATCACTTTTTCGTTTGATTTCTGGCAAGGCTTTCAAGTCTTATCAAAACTGCAGAATTTGGACCCTCCTCCAGGGATGGGATTTATTTGTGACCAATTAAATGATGTCCATTGATTCTCTACCTAGAAAATGGGAGGATTAGTTTGCTGGTAAAGGGATGCTATTAACCCAGTTTAGATCTAAAAATGTTACTTTTATGGAGAACTTGGTGTTAAATCTTTTGACATTTGAAATATGTTAAGGAAGATGTTCAGAAAATGATAGCTGCTTGTGTATTCTGAATGTTGAAGATAATGATACAATGTCTGATACCCAATTTATGTAACATAATGTAATTGTATGGAAGGTAAGGGGACCACAATCTTTTTCATTTCCTCTGTAGAGTCTGCTTTTTAAAAAAATCATTGTTGGACCTGCATATCTGTCTGTTTTCCATCTGTCTCTATTTGCCAGTTTTCAAAAGGCTTTTCAGAGAATCTTGTCTAGACTGAAGAATAGGTGTAGTGTACTGCAGTGTTGTCTTTTCAGGAGTAAAATGGGTGACTTGGGATGGTTCTTGCAAATAAGTGAATGCATTTGTAATACTAGCAAATAAATGATTGTATTTTCAGGCTCAGGTGTTTGTTATGGGACTGAGTTTTTGAGCAGTTTGGAGGGCATATGGAAGCCAGAAAAGGTGGTAGTTCGAATCCTAATTCTTCAAGCAGCTCTGCAGAGCTTGGGTGGACCCCTTTTCCATTTCATTGTGGTTCCATGTTGATAAAGGTGTCTCTTTAGATTAAGTTCCCTATTAATGCACTGGATAATAATGATGCAGTAGGTGAATTGTGCCTAGTTTAAGTGGTAGTTGGATATAGCAACATGCATCTGAACTTTTTAACATGCCTAATTTAGATTTTTCTTGTTTAAAAAATTTTTTTGTGTTCTGTTAGATGATGTTCTATTAACTCTATCTCTGGGCTAATTGCTGCTATGATTTTAGTCTATGCGTCTTCAAAAAGCTGACTTTAGAATTAGCTAAAAGTCATTTGCTTAATAAAAATATAAGGTATAAAAATACTCCTTGTCAGCTAAAAATATCGTGAAGTATGGATGTCTAGTGAAATGTCATATTTGGGTATTTAGAGAAAATTACTTAAACAACATTTAGTCCAATTTACACATAATCAATCACTTGTACAGAATAGGCTTTATGGGGGCTGGGGAAAGCTAGGTGGAATAATGCAGTGTAGTTGGTCAGTGGGGCCTTGCCTAGGCTTCTGTATTTCAGACCAACAACAGACATCATTATAGCGTTAAACTACTGTGATTGTAAGGAATATTTCTGATGTCTCTGATAGTTGGTGTGGATGACTACAGCTCAGACTCTGATGTGATTATTATACCTTCAGCCCTGGACTTTGTCTCACAAGATGAAATGTTGACACCTTTGGGAAGACTGGACAAGTACGCTGCAAGTGAGAACATATTTAACAGGTATGCTTTTTAAATGTCCTGTCTGGCTAACAGTATGCAAACTATTCATCTGATTCAAATCTGACTGAAGTTAATTTGCATGAAATACAAATAATTAAAAAAAAAGCCCAACCCAACACCTGTACAATTTCTTTAGCTGCTCAGTTTGTTTGCTGATATTTCTTCTGCTTATAGAGAGCGAAATATTAATGATAAGAGAAAAACATTTGCTTAGCTTTTAAACAAGTGTAGTTCAGGACTTATTGAACTTTTTTATTAATTGGACCACATACTTTTAGGGTTTTTGTGGATGCTAACATTCCTGTTGAGACATGGCTAGAAGATAATAGTAAACTGTATCCATAGCTGTGTGGAAAGTGACTTTAAGAAAATACTTCATGAAAGGTCAGGAAAGGATGATGAGCAGCACTGTAAATTGCCAGAGGAAGTCAAGAAGCATTCTGCAGGATCATCCTCACAGTTAGTTTATAGTTTGGGTATTGCTGCTTCTGGTTACTGAAAATGGAAAAACTGCTGAAAAGAATGTCTTGTCTTGTCCAGTTAATACTGCGTTCTGCATTTCCCCCTTTTTATTTCTGTAATGCCACAGAGCTAGTTGTTTCATTTAAAAGCCCAGGTATTGTAGCATACTTCAGACAGATACACACACCCCCACCCCATCCCCTGCACACAGACACTCTGCAATGGAATGGAGAAATTAAAAACAAGCATTTATTTTAATTTTAACTATAAACAGTTACAAGATCACAGAAATGTATAAAATATGCTAAGGTCGAGGTTTTCTGGTGTTTTGTTTTAACACAGTTTAGTCTGGGCTCCAAGTAAATAATAGAGCATGTTTGCTTTTATGTTGAATTCTTAATTCAGTAGTACGCAGAAGATAAGTCTACGATCAACCACCCTGTAGTTTAGCCTCTATTTTGTTGTTTGTGGCCCGAGTTCTGTAAGGATTTAGCCATGTGTTTAACTTTAGTCATATGAAGTGTACTTAAAATTCCAAACTACCTGTATGAACATACCCCATTTGGAAGGTTTTCCTTCTGATTGAGCTGAAGCTAACAATTATAGAATGGTTTCTGTTATTATAGCCTGCATAAATTAATAATGAAATGCCTGTTTTTGAAGTTTTTCTGTTTTCCTAAAATCCAAAGTTTTTGATACTTTACAATTTGAGATGAAATCAGCAATTTGCCAACCAGGAGGGAGTTTTTGTGTGTTTGACTTTTCATGGGGAGCGAGGGAAGAGGAGCCTTTAGGGCTATAGGTGACAATTATGTAACAAGAGCCAGTAGGGATTAGAACAAACTCAGAAACTCAAGTTGTGTGAGTTGAATTTTAAACAAGAATAATGGTTCTAATATTTTACTTGCCCATTTAAGAAAAAACTGTCTCTCTGAGGCTCTCAGTGTGGATTGCATGGGGTGTGGGGCATGCATAAGCTTGAAATCGTTTTGATGATGCTGTCCAGCTTTATGCACCCTGTGCTTGCCTGTGCTTTTCTGCAGGGGAAGATGGGTGGAGTAACTGTAGTTTTTCCTGGGGTTTTTTGTTTGTTTGTTTGCTTGTTTAGGGTTGATTTTTTTGGCTGGTATAAACATGTTGTTTAATCCTAGCTCTCTCTGTAGGCCTACTGTATTATGTAGCATAAGAAAATATAGGAAATAGCATATGATAGCCTTTAGTGATATAATCGTGAGTAGCAGTTAGATGACTGTAAGTGATAGTAACTATTGCAGGCAGTTTATGATGATTCAGCATTAGTCAGTCTTGGGAATAATCAAAGATATATTTGCTAGACAGATGAATTGGAGCATTTCATAGGGAAAAGATAAGAATAATCAAATGTGTTTTAATTTATGTCTCTTAGTATGGTATAACCACACCCAATGACTTATGTGTAGTTTAACATTAAAGTTATAGATGCCCAAAACCTTGAAACGTAATCATTGAGCATGGGTAAATCAGGGTAAGATATTTTTATTTCCCTGCTCCCCCGCCCCAGCCTTAAATGGATGAATTTGCATTATCATTTTCTATCTGGTTAGTCATCTACATATGTATCATTTGCAGTGTGTCATTATATTGAATTATTAAAGTGAAGTGATTTTTAACAATTACTACAAAAGCCTAATCTCCTTTGAATGGATTCCTTGAGCACTCATGATTTCTCAGCTGTTGACTGAAGTCCAGAGCCAGTTGTTCTGAGATAGAAATGGATCTATGTCTGCATGCTAAGAAATATTAGCAGGTTGGACTTGGAATTTGCAAATAGGAATTGCTTCTTCATTTAAACATGTATGATTTTTGACAGGATGAACTGGAAAAAAGAATGAGGTAGGGAATCCTTTAATAGCTTCCTAAATGGTCAAAGTAGTTGTTATGTGACAATTTTTGGCATGTTGTAGTCTACATCCTCACTTTTTAAGTTTTGCTGATCAGCACCACAGATGTTGTCGTTGTCTATGAGAATGGAGGGGAACCTGACAAGTGCTACCATAAATGACCCCTCTTGTAGCTGAAAACCAAGGCAAGCAGGCCTCTGGTTATGGTTTTATTAGTGAAGAGGCAGCCTCCAGACCAGGTTTGAGAAGCAGCTCTAGCATATGCCTTAATAATCCAATATCATATTGCAGCAAGAGTAGATGCCAAGCAGAAAGCCAAGACTATCACCCTGAAACACAAGGTCTCCTTGTGTCTGGTAGCACTGGTGTGTGTGCATGCATGCGTGGATGAGAATTTCCTTTTATTGTTTGCTTTAAAAAACAGTTGCTGGTGCAGACTGGAACATAGCTTTTGCTTCTTCTCATTTTAAAAATCCTTTGTGGGTTTTCCTATGCTTTATTGCTGTTAACTTCCTTCCATTCCTCATTGGGAAGGCTCAGAAGTATACAACGCTCACCAGTAGATCTGTTTGAACAGTGAGGCAGTTCCTGAACAACAGACCCTTCCTTTTGATCAGCCTAATTTTTTAGGAATTGCTGTTGCCCTTTCTCTTCACACCAAAGCAGATCTTGTCAGCAGACTCTTATTCATCAGTATGACCAGTCTTGGCTATCAAGACTATATCTACATGTCAACGTAGATATTTTTAAGTTATCCTCTTGCTATGCTTCTTTTGTGTTCTGGACTACTTCTTTGCTTTTCTCTTAGGAGAATACCTGGTGTCTTTTGAAATAGTTTAACTTCAAAATACTTGTAGAGCAGCACTCAGTGGTAACTAAGGATATATTGGATCTCAAAGAGGGATGAAGTGTAGGTGTGTGTACTCAGGTACAGCTTATCAGCAGCACTTTCGCTCTGTACAGTGTAGGTGAAGATTTGGCCTAAAGCATTCTGGGTAACTTGTCTTTTTTGGCTAAAATATATGCTCCTTCGACTTCATGGCACAGATGTGGTTTCTGATGTGGTTGGTTGAAGGTAGCTTTCTTGCTTTCTGGATTCCAGCTGGAAGAGAAATTGACATCACAAAGGAGGCTGCACCATGTGTGGCAATGATGATTTTAATGTGGTTATCGGATTCCCAACTCCAACAGGCATAATATAAACCTTGGTTTTACATGTTTGTGATTCTGGAAGATGGTCTAGAATTTTTAGAATATATGCTCTGTTACATAATGAGGCTTTCCAGGAACTGAGAAATTAATTTCTTTCCAAGGAAATAAGGGTAACGGTGAAGTTTTAGATGTATCAGAGCTATGCCATAAGCCTTTCCAGTTGTCCACTCCCTTTTGCAGAGTCAAGAACATAATTTTAGCATGTGTTTAAAAACTAGGATTTGCATGCAGAAAGTACCCCCACTAAAACTGAAGAATGCTGTTTTCATCCCTCTGCACTCTAATGTGTATCAAAAACCTCTCTGAAACAGTATCTTTGGAATCTTAAGAATTTTATCAAAACCTTCCTTAAGTGTAAGAAATTACCTTGCCTGGTTTTCATTTAGGTGTGATGAGATTATACACAAGGTAATTGAGAATTTGGTTATCCACAGCTGCTTTTGTTTTTGTCTCCCCACTTACTTTCCTTCTGCCTGTGCAGCCTAGCCCAGTGTAAAACTTTTTGGGTCATTTGTTGAGTACTGACTGTAAGGAAATGCCAAACTTAAGCCAAAGCCATGCGGTGAAACTGTAGTGGCATTCATTCTGACTAGGACACTTCTCATCATTTTAGGATAGATTAGGTTATTTCTCTTAATCTCTGACTCTCCTTTCCTCTGTATTCATGTTTTGGTCTTTGAGTCCACTGTATGTCAAAGAATAAAATTTAGTAAAAATGAAACAAACCTCAAAACACATTTTTATGTATATATTTGCAGATACATTCATGGAAAATAAATTATTTAAACTTAACTTTCACAATACAGATTGAGAAAGTTTACCTTATAAGTATACATTAAAATGGTATAAACTGAACCATAAAACAGCACAATTTTCCCAGAGCACTAAGAGAACTCGTAATTACTTCAACAGTACTGAAAGTACCTCTGCATATTTAGCCTTTCTTCTTAAGAAGGGTACACAAATGTTGATTTTGAGATTGGGGTTTTTTTCAGAATAAATTCTGAGATTGTTTGGGGAAAACAGTGTTAACCTATGTTACTGCTACCAATATTCACTGAAATATGAAATGTCATTAAATCTTGATTTAGAAGTTCTGCAACAACGAGCAAAGAAAAAAATATCTTCTCTTTTTTTTTCTTTTAACATATATTTACAAGCTAAATGCACTTCTTGTGCAGATGAACTAATTGAAATTCTATAGTAGAAATTTATTAAAGGGCTAATGATGGTGATAGTACATCCTAATTATACCACCTAGAACTGCCGGTATTGATTCCAGGTAAGGTCAAAGGAGTGTGTGAAAGGAGTTTGAATGAGCCAAGCAAAGATATTTATGGCTGCTCTTGAAGTATATAATTACAAATCCTAATTAAGTCTGTGTGCACAGAGTCTTCAAAATATGCCCCCTGCATGTGGACTTAAAGGCAGGGTGTTTGTAATCTATCCTCATTTTCTCCCACTGCTAATTGCAGTGAAGTGTGCCCATGAGATACCGCAACTGTCAGTTTTTCTACCATTGGACAAGCTCTCCCCATGCATGCTTGTGAAAAATTGAACTTTGCTAATTATCCTCCACTTCTGCACATAACAGCTGCAGCAGTTGTAGTGCATGCTGTATTCCAGCCCTTGACCTCTGCACTTTCCTTGGTCTATGATCTGTTTAATGGATAAATAGATGCATTGCTGCTTAGGTGGCAGTCATATACCAAAGACACGTATGGTGAATAAATAATTGTCTTTGAGAGTTCACAGCTGTAGGGTTATTGATTTGAAGCTTCACTTGCCAGAGCAGCTAGCAAAAGCCTGTTTGGACCTGTAGGATTCGGGTACAAGATCTGACTGAATGGGCAAGAAGATGCAATTCTATTAATTGTTGCAATGAAGACAACTCTGGTGGTTCTGGGAAGGTATAGAGGTAGAAGTTCTTAGTGGAGCTTGGTATCTTATTAGAAGCAAGCACTGCACAGACCTAAGCCAGTGGCAGGAGGGAAGTGGGAATGGGAAGTTAATCCTAGTCCCAAACCGTGCCCTGATAACAGGGAGTAATGTATAGTAACAGAATGTATGACATTGCAGTCACTTACACTGTCGTCGTTAATGTTGGTGGAGTCATTTCTGCCACATATGTACTTGAAGGAGCCTGATTCCCTGTTAGAATGCAGTTTATGGGGATGTGTTATTATCCTTAGAGGAAACCTGCTCATCCCCTTTTTCCGTGTTGCAGGAGGGATCTCCTTGCCTCTTGAGCATGAAGCATGTCCACCTATTTTTGTTGTTCTGTTTGTGTCTAGACCAGACAGGTCATCCTTCAGAGCTCTGTTACAATTCCACAAATGTTCAGCTGGTACTTACCTGGCAAGCTGCTGGGCAAGCTACTGCTTGCCTTACGTTATGCTACTATGCATTGGTAGTTCATTGCAGCCCCCTGTTGTAGGCTTTTTGTATCTTGACCACCAGCGCTTGCATGAGAAGAAGGATCAGACTGCTAGACAGGGCACCAGGGACCATTGCTTACTCTCTATTCTCCAGTAAGTGGAGCATGTTAAAGTGTGAGCTTGCAGGGCTCAAGTCATTCCGCGTTAGGTGCCTACGTGCTAACACTCAGCCTGTGGCAAGTGTGAGGTAGGTTTAGCTCCGTGTCCTGTATTTGTGCCTTAGAGGCACAAGAAGAATTCTGGCAGATTGTTGGGGGTAGTGGCAGAATTAAGTCAGAGCCCGTAATGTTTGGACATTGTCTCCCAGAATACTGGATGGATGAAGCTGAGATTACCCTGTTATTACTGGCTGCCTACCCAGTTAGGTTTTCTAAAGTGAGCTTAGCTTGCTTTGTTGCCTTTTGTTGTAATGCTTTATACCAGAATCTGCTACATGCAGAAGTAGATCAATTGATTCTTTTACAAGCCAGAGGGAAGTACCACCTGGATGCAGGTGGGGGCTATGTTCTGCCTTTAGCACAGGGAAAAAGTTGAATGTCCCTTTTTAGCTTTGAGTGGATTTAATAAATAAGTCATATCTACTTCAGGTTAGGATTTGTGTTTTCATCTCTTCCTCTTTAGCAGAAGGCTTGTGGCCTTCAGCTTACAGAGTGGCATAGCCATTCGTCCAACTCACGGAAACTAGCAAAGACTTACTGTGGGATTCACCCACCACAGTTCAGAATACTGTTAACAAAGCTCTATGAGGAGATTAGTCTTCTCGAAACTCCCGGCATAGCAGGGGGGCATTCCATAGTTAGTCACCAGGAGCCAGATGGGATGTAGTGCTGTTTATTGTGGTTCCTTACTTGCTGAGCCCAGCTCAGTGGGTCAGTTGACTTGTTTCTCACTTTCCAAGTTTGTCTAATGTGTAGGAGACACATGCATCCAGGCAGGCTGGTTAATGATATATGCTTCATCTGTTCCTCTTCTCTTTTCAGAGGTGTCCAGCCCTTTAAAAGACCAAGTCAACTCTGCTTTTACGTTAGTGTGTCATGTAGTCTGTTCCCGTCCATTAGGATTTTGATAGCTGAACTTCCAACTGCATATCAGGATCTCTGCTGAGAGATGTTGCACTTTTACCAGGTTGAAGAGTGAGGGAGATGTTTGTTACAAGCAGGTTTTTGCGGTTTGTTTTTTAGAGGATTTTGTTTGTATGTATGTCAAAACAGTTTAGTTTAAGATAGTTTTGGAAGTGGCCAGTGTGAAACACTTAAATTATTGATTTTCAGTTTGAGGAAATGGAAATGTCTGCTTAGCTTTGAGGGTTCATGAAAACCTGCTGTGTTTCTCCAATTGCACGGAATTATACGGTTCTCACGCTTCCCTCGTACACTAGGAATGTAACCATCTGTTTCTTACCAGTTTGTGACCCTCTCTCGCGTTCACTGTTTGTTGTGAACATGATCAGGTTTAGCTATACTTCTGCTCTTGTCTGCAGCACTGCTGTTTGTCAACAGTGCTTATATCCAGGCTACATCCTAACAGTGTTTCCGTCAGTCAATTCTGGAAATATCTGGCACTTGACCCTTGCTGCTTCAGCATTTTGATGAATTGCTCCAGGGCAGTACCAGAGCTAGCAGCATGCTGGACACTGTTCCTTGGCCCATTCCACTGTTGGGATAATCCTGCTAGCTCTCGGAACTGATTTTCGGCCACATTGCCCAAAAGGGTGAAAAAAAGTTATGCAGTTATAGGCTGTTGTTGAGGAGAAATGTTGATTGCCACACGTTGCCAGCTGCATTGGTTAAAAACTTAATGTTTAGGGCTCTCTAGGTAATTGATGGGTATGACTTTGAAACATAGGCTTCAACAGAACCTTAGAGGACAAAATCCCAAATTCGATTATATCTTGTCACTGATGAGTTAATCCTTAGAAAAAGTTTTCATGTATTAGAAGCAGTAATGGAGTTGATTCTGACTGGTTTCATGTTTTCTTAATGTTTCATTTTCTACTTTGCTTAATGTGTGACTTGGGCGCACATGGGCTAGTACCTTTTATTTTCATAGCCTTTGAATGAAGTAGCTTCTAAACGTCACCACTGGTTGAAAAGCTTCAGCTTGAGTGTTCATGCTTTGGTTTGTGAAAGAAGTTCATAATTCTCTTTAAAACTGTTCTGACAATAGTGGTGGTGTCTTCAGAGGTGAGGATGGAAGGCTTACACTGACTTCCTAACATTCAGCTCCTGTTCACTCACTTGGCAGATGGTTACTATTTTTTTTATCTTTGTGGCTGGTTTCCCTTGTCATTGTAAACTGAAGGGATACTTTTAATGTTACATTTAAAGTTAACAGTTCTTTACTCTTGAGTATCAGAATTAAGAATTCCCAAAGCAGGACTAAATTCACTGAGTTAAAAGTGAACCTATGTAAAATTTCACTGTTTGGTTTAAGAAACTTGTATGATTGTACAACTTTTTGATTAGGCTGTATTTCTGGACTCAAATAATGCTAATTTTTAATCTTTCTTGTAAACTAGGCAAATGGTGGCTCGAAGTTTGCTGGACACTTTGAAGGAAGTCAGTGATGATGAGAGAGATTGTATTGCTGTGTTGGAGAGAATCAGCAGATTAGCTGATGATTCAGGTAGGTAGCATTACACATTTTACTGGGTTAATGAGTGAAAGTCAGAATTGCTGAACCTATGTTCAGCACAGGACCAATATGTTCTTTCTCTTGTTCAATATTCAAACTAGGCTTCTGCACATGCAATTAAACGCTGTAAAAGTTCATTTTGCTAAATCATCCCCCCCAAGATGACTTTTTTTCTTTACTGTTTTCCTCGACAGAATTAAGCTTCTTCAAAATGTAAGATTACTACTTTCCATTAGTATGTTTTTGAGTAATTTCTGTTATGTACTTCGGCTACTCAGCAGATCTGTGATTACTTTAGATTTGTAGATAAAAATTAATTTCTTTCCTTGAAAAGAACCTTGCAAAACTCCGATTAGTTTTGGTAGAATTTGAGTGCTGAAGTTGTTCCCTTCATCCTTTTTGGGGAACCAGTTGTGAAGAGAGGAGAGGCAAGCAGATATTGTTGAGCAAGATGCAGATACAAGCAATGAGTAGGAGGGCTCTGTAGATATAGAGAGGCTTTTGCTCTTGAATATATTGAGACTACTAGGTGTTTGAAATAAAAGGCAAAAGCAAGAGAATAGTGAAAAACAGATGTGAAAGAAACAGAGTGCTTAAAAAGTGGTGGGGGAGTGGATGAAGTGAAAAATGGTGTGGACAGAGCTGCAACAAAATTCCGGGTTGAAGATGCTCTAGAAAGAATTAAGCGCTTGATTTCAGAGTAGCTGATACAGTTGAAGCATCAGAAGGAAGGCTTCAGCAGCAAAATGTCGGATAAGATCTGAAGTTCATTGGTAGACGACAGGTTGACCATGAACCAGGAGGGTGCCCTGGCTGCCAAGAAGGCCAATGGGAACCTGGGGTGCATTAGGAGGGGAGGTTCTCCTTCCCCTCTACACTGCCCTAGTGAGGCCCCATCTGGAGTACTGTGTCCAGTTCTGGGCTCCCCACTTCAAGAAAGATGAGGAGCTACTGGAGAGAGTCCACCGGAGGGCTATGAGGATG
>Ga0065711_1006806_pt1 | contig 18573 bp, 11 predicted proteins | sample Hoacrofraction12_FD_59098 | JGI IMG/M metagenome (GOLD analysis project Ga0065711, IMG submission 59098) | Hoatzin crop microbial communities from Cojedes, Venezuela - Epithelial fraction 12 v2 (version 2) | ecosystem: Host-associated > Birds > Digestive system > Esophagus > Crop | place...
ACTTAACATCTGCTTCTCAGTGAAACTTTGTCCAGTTTCTCTTCAAGAACTCTCAGATATTTAGAATCATAGAAAGTTTTGGGCTGGAAGGGACCCCTAGAGGTCATCTAGTCCGACCCCCCTGCAGCGAGCAGGGACACCACTAACTAGATCAGGTTGTCAGAGCCCTGTCCAACCTGGTCTTGAATGTTTCCAGGGATGGGGCCTCCACTACCTCTCCAGGCAACCCGTTCCAATGTTTCACCACCCTCATTTAGAATCATACAATCATAGAACATTTTCTGTTAAAGTCCAAAAGCCAAACATTCAGTCTAAAAGGTAACCACAGAAAAATAAGGATATAAAACTGAACTTGCCATCCCGTTCAGATTTCAGTATTTTGGGTACGAGGAGAGCGGCAGCACTGGAAAGCTGCAGCCCTCACGAGCGTGGGTCTTACACCCGACACATCAGCTACACCGTGCGTTTGGCAGCCAGGCACCTACAGCTATTCCTCGATGCTGTTTTTGGTGCTGCCAGCTGGGCTGAGCCATCCCAAACAGATCGTGTGTGTGTAACAAGGATGGCTTCTGCGTATGCTTGGGGCTGCTGGGTCCTGCCCAGGGAGAGGCGGGGGGTATGCAAGTGCTCGCTGACCCCGGGCCCATACCTGCACGCTCTCAGCACACATCTGCAAGCGAGAGGAGACCTCTGCAAGGGCCTAAACCTCCAGATCCCAGCGAGAGCTTGCTCCGGGAAGTTTATTTGCATTCACCTGCATTACAATACCGATTTTCCATACCAATGACTAGCAGCAGCCCTGCTGCAGGTCAGTAACCGACCACAGAGGTCAAAGATGAAGAGCCGCTGTGATTCCTTGCAAAACCCCATCCACAGCATTTTAAATACTCATTTCCAGTTTGTAAGACCCCGTTTCAGCACGACACCTCCAGGCAACTTTAACTTTCTAGTGGGACTACACCGGTGTGTAGTGGGGGTTCTCTTGTAGTCAGGCCCAAAGATTGTTCAGTGCCTACATAAAAAGATTAGCAAATGCTCCTGCAACATAATCAACACCTTAATATCGCAAGTAGTTTAGTGTTGGCTTGTTCTGCCTCACAAACTGATAGTTCTTCGGTACACTCATCTAACAAACACTGAAAGTAATCGAAATTTTTCAAAATTCATATTTCATGGGAACATCCGTAACAACGGAAAATGCCGAGATGCCAGCAGGTAAGATCCACCACATCTCCAAGGGATGTGCAGCACCACATTCTCTCAGTAGCATGCTTTGCATGTCCCACTGGACCATAAGACATAAAATTGCCTCTGGTACAAAACTCTTTTCTGAATGTTTTATGCCTACAACCAAAGCTCATCTCAGCAGTAAGGAGAAAGGAAAAAGAAAATCTGTCTTCCAAAGAGGAGTCCTTGTTCCTTCCAATTTGGAATATTAATCAAAGCCTCAGTTTGGGAAGATCAGTGGGTACAGGGCACAGATAAGGTGATTTTACTATTGATGATCATCTATCACAAAAGTATGTGATACATCTCTCCAGTTCTGTGTGTAGCACAGGGAGAGAGCTGGCGACCACACAGTGCTTGCTCTCCTCTTCCCTTCCTCTGCTAAATCACGTTAAACAGAAATTAGCAATAAACTCGGTGTGTCCTGAATGCTTTTTCTGTGTAACCCCTTGCTGCAGCTGCTAAGGGAACATGAAGTGGCATACGTCACACAATAAAACGGATGGTGCACATAAAAAATGATGAGTGGCTTGCTTATCTATTTACAAATCAGTGGCCATTTCCCTCCCATCACGGCTTGAGACCATGCATTAACAAAAACATGCATTTCTTCAGTAGTTTTCTTCATTTTATATTTATTATCAGCACTGCCAAGATCGCTGAAGCCCAGCTTCACCCTTTGTGTGAGATGGACAAATCAGCAGTGTCGCACACAAGGAGCTCAGCATCTGCCCCTGGAAGAGATGGCTGCAGCCTCCAAGTACTGCACCTCCTGGGAGCTAACCCAAGCTTCGCTGCCTTGCATGGCAGTGTAGGTTTCTCATGGACCTCTACAGTGTCTTTATCACCATGAGTCACCTAACCTTTCCTGGCTGTTTATTGTCATGCAGATCTGCCATTTAAGAGACTTCATGGATGGAAGTGCCTTCTCCTGCAACCTCTGTGAAATAGTCCTGAGAACCCTGGCCCTGGAGATGGTGACCAAGCAAGCATAGTGCAGCAGGTCTGACTACATGCTACAGTAAAATTTCCAAGAGACAAGGAAAATCCAGTAGAGTATTTGCTGTTCTTGAAAGGAAAGATACCCACTTCTTAATATTCAAATCTGAAACTCAGCAGGAAAAAAAGAGGGGAGAAGAGAAAAAAAAAAAAAAAGATGCTTTGATCATTAATAGGACCCCAAAAAGATTGTTTTCCTCTGAAATGAGATATGCCTCTGAGTGAGCTACAGCTGTGGAAAGAGGGAAGCCAGCAGTTTTTTTACTGTGACACAGTACAAGAGGGAAACAACTCCAAAGACAGGGCTGAGCTTTCCACCATCTGCCAGAGTTCATGGATGTCTTGGGGCTGCAGTCACCAGCATCTACCATCTCAGCCAGAGGGAAGTCTCAGTTGATGGCACAGAAGCCAGTTTGGAGAAGAAAACCTCTTCTTTCTTCCTGCCTACTCAGAGATATCCATGGCTTTGGCAGAATTGACCCAGAATACAGGTAAGTGACACTTGGTGCCTTACTTCATGGTTCTCTGACCTCACACCTGAGCAGAAGGATAAATAACCATGCCAGTCTCCCTATTCCCTGTCACAGACAAGATTAGAGATATCAAGAGAATGGTACAGAGAAAGAAATAGGTGAAGTTCCTGCAAAGGGTTGGGTTCAAGTCTCAGACATTCATGCTGAGCCTCAGGTAGCTGGTACCTATAGAAGCTTTAATGATGGTTTCGGCAGCCAGGGTGCTATATGAACAGCCTCAGGATGCCTACTGCACTTTAAATCTGCTGATTCCACCGATAAAGTTTACATTATACAGTGTGCGCTGTTTGCACTTTTATTGGCAATTCAAGATTGTAGAATCACAGAATCATTTGGGTTGGAAGGGACCTTAAAGGTCACCTACACCAACCCCCCTGCTATGAGCAGGGACATCTTCCACCAGCCCAGGTTTCTCAAACCCCCATCCAACCTGGCCTTGAACACTGCTGGGGAGGGGGCAGCCACAGCTTCTCCAGGAAAGATCTGCCAGGGCCTCACCACTCTCATTGTAAAACTTCTCTTCCTTATGTCCAGTCTAAACCCACTGTCTTTCATTTTAAAACCATTGCCCTTTGCCATGCCACTGCAGGCCTTGGTAAAAAGTCTGTCCCCATCTTTCTTCTAAGTCCCCTTCAAGTATTGAAAGGCCACAGTAAGGTCTCCCTGGAGCCTTCTGTAATGTACCATAGAAGTAACTTTTCAAATACTTATTAATAAATAACTCTCATTAACACCATGCTCACAGGAATGGACAACAGCTGCAATTTAGTTAAACACACCTGCCATCTCTGCTATAATTTTCTCAGATACACTAACACCCTGTCACTCCATCTCTTTTATTTTCCTGTCCCCAGGAGCCGTATTTGCCTTGTTCTTCAGTCATCGATCGAACATGATGGGGGGATCCCTTCTCCTGTTTGTTAATACAGTAAGATAAAGAGGACATCAAATGACACAGGCACCTTCAGTTCCCTGCTTATAAAACATTTACACCTCTGTCTTCTTATTACAGCAAAAAGAATCACAGCTTGTGGCCTGAAATGTGTATCTACTGAATATTCACCTGTACCAAAGGCAGCTGACTTCCCCAAGCTTCTGGGAGGTATTTTGCAGAGGTACACGTTTCTCAAAAGCCTGACCAACAACTGTCCCTTCACTCAACGGTCCTTTGGAAGAAAAGCACCAGTGGCCTCCAGGACCAAGTCACAAAACACAAGAAACCTGCTGTTTTGAGTCAGAGTATGAAGAGCAGCAGCACAGCAGATGGCATAGGGAATAGCTGAAACTCTAGCGAGAGGATAGGGCAGTTAGAGCTTGCTCCTGAACTTTTGCTTTTTTGGTGCACAAGGTCCCAGTAGCAGGTTTTCACTGGTGGAAAAGCTCCGTGGCTCTTTTTGATTGTGTATGTCCCAAAATACTCCTCCTCTCCCTTGCACTCTGTTTATTCCCTCACTTATGTGTGCACACACTTCTGTAAATCTCTGGAAAATGAAAGTGCAAAATACTGAGCCAAAGGCTCAAGGAGAGTCTCTGATCCAGGGGAGCAACCAGTGGTTCGCCCTTGGGAGTTCTGGCCACTTGACAAGTTTCTTGGAGGTCCTGGGGCTGTCGTGACAGTAAGTGTTGCAAGTTTTGGACCAAGATTTTTGAATTTCTGACACAGACTATAAGAAACAAGGGCCTGCTTAATTCATTCCCCAGTGTTTCTGCCACAAGCCATTACCTTCCCTGCAAGAACTATTGACAAACACCACAGAACGCCATAAAGAGATTATTACAGACATTTGCTGGAAGATCCTTCTTTAAAAGTGCAGCAGTTATTCCTCTACTATAAAAAGATTGTGGTATTAGGGGACACAACCTCTCTCCCTCACGTGAGATGTGATGTCTTCCCACCGCATCTCATTGTGATGATAATCATAATCTCATTTGTGATTTGAGCCATCACAAATGAAATGGGGTACGTGCATGGCCTAAATACGGTGTATACGGGAGGGCCTTGCTTCTCCTGCCTCAGAGCGGTTGAACCATTTCTCTTTTCCCAGTAGAGCCCTATGGCACCATTACAGAAGGCAGCAGTTATAGTTAACCTATAACCACAAGTGTGAGATGCTTCACAAGATTCCATAGACGTGCTCGGTTGTCCAAATTGCGGCACACAAGACGCTTTATTGCTCTAATTAACTGATGGGGAAACTACAGCGCTGAGAGGCGAAGTGTCTCGCCCCAGTCACATCAAGATCCAGCTGCACACGTAATGGGTGGCCAGAGTCACCCCTCAGCAGCCAGTTACCTCCTTGCTGCCTCCCTGCCTTTATCTACCTTATCTCTGATAAGGAGACAACCTTGCTGTGCTTGGCAACATCATTCTACCTATTAAGGGCTTTTTCTTTTAACCATGGAGCTGCACCGTGGGTCTTTGCTGTTTGCCTTGCAGTTTCCTCGCCTCTCTGCCGCTGCGTGGCAGGTTGGCTGGGGAGGGGCGGATTACTGGCTGCCACCCAGCAAATATAATGCTAAATTGCAGACTTTTTCCACGAGCTGCCTAGATTTTGCCAGGCTGATGGCTGCAATACTTCTCCAGACCACGCTCTTCTAATGAAGTGGGGTGCATCGTCTAAACCTTAAGTCACAGCTCACCAGGCGTTGAACCAAAGCACCCTGTGCTTATGAAACAAGTGGACTATTCATTTTACTGACATGGTATGAAGGTTTAGAGACGACTAGCAGTATTTCCTCAACCTATTTGATTACTTACAACAGCCAGAGAGATGGAGTGCTAGACCTCCTTCTTCTACATCAACCCAAAGGGTCCACTGCCTGCTCATCTGATTGCTGAAACCACTGGCACGCTCCTGCCGCATGTGCTTGAACAGGACTGTGCATCTTTGTTACTTATCTTGCTTATGCAAGGGGAGTCTGCTGATGGCAGCTTCTGAACGGCACCACAACGAAAATATTAATTAGGAGAATGCAATTACAGCATTACCAAGCACACGACAAAGCAACTTCATAAACTGAACAGCTAATGCAGACAGTGCCACCTCACATAGTAAAAATTCTTATTTAATTAGAAATATTCCCCACTTAGGAATGACCAGTACCTGCACCCCCAGGAAGGATCCCAAGATGGGCATCCGCAGGGCCAACAGCGTAACTGCCTGCTCAAGAGGGGAGATTAGAAACGATGGAGCTGACCTTTTTTTTTGTTGTACTCATCTTCTGTTGCATTGGAGGAGTCCGAATGGTAGTCCCGAAGCTCCTGTTCATACATCTCCAAAAAATTTTCATCTCTCTTTCCTTTCTTGGACTTGTCACCTTTCTTCTTCTTCTTCTTTTCTTTGCCTTTTTTCTTCTTTTTCTTCCTGCGTTCATAGTCATCCTCATCCTCACTGCTATATTCTCTTTGCTTGGTTTTTTTCTTTTTCTTTTTCTTCACTTCCCCATCAATCTCTGAGTCCTCAGACTTTGATTTCTTTTTGCTTTTTTTCTCCTGGCTTTCATCTTCCCCACCTTCTTCCACTACCTCCTCAACTACTTCTTCCACTACCTCCTCTTCCTCTTCCTCCTCCTCTTCTACATTGTTCTTTTTGGTCTTTTCTTTCATGTCATTGTTTTTCACCCCTACACTTTTAAGTAATGCTCTATGATTGCATTAACTTGATGTCTGCCACCTACGCTGGCTGCTTCACCAGCCTTTCCTTGCCCAGGGCTGGCTGCCCTCGTTCCACTGTGTCCTTCCTCCTCCCTGGCTCAGCACAGGTGTGTCCTGGAGTCCCTTGTCCTTCACAACCCACTGGTGCCGATAGCTCACCTCCTTCTGGTGCTTCCTGCCTTCCTTTACCTCCTTGACTGAGGCACCCTCCTCTCTCTTCCGTCTCTCCTAGTCTTTGGGTTCTCTCCTTTTCATTATTATTATTTATTCATTGGTCTATGCTGAGAACTTCCTCCTTTTTTCAGTGCCACCTCAACTGCTGCTCAGGGTCAGTTGACAGTCTGGGTCTATGGTATCAGGACTTGCCAATCAAGGTCATAGCTCCCTGGAAAATTGGTCAGATGAGGGCATATGGTCAAGTCACTTCTTGTCCTTCACATGCCAGCTCTGGACAGGATAAAATGGAGGCATTTCTCCTCCTCATAACATGTAGCAGATTCAGAAGCCTCATGAAAAATTACTAAGTGCTATCAAGTCGTGTGGTTATAAGACAGATGGGCAGCTGAAAAAGGAGACCCACCAAGCAACCATATCGCACTGGTCTGCATTTCTTCTCCATTATTCATGGTGTCAGGATCACCTTACTGATTACAAAGGTCTCAACTTTACATGGACTTCTGTTTTTTTGACCAGCCAGGCCAGTGACCAGAAAGAAACAAAAAAAAAAACAACCACCTCCAGGATCTCTGTCTGGAGACCTTCATAGCATCAGCAATGCACTACTGTATCCAGCTCCTCTGTCACCCCGTTACTGTACTGCACCTCCAACCAAATGAAAAAAATCGAAGCTCAGTAAACAAATACAACAGTCAGAAGACACTGAATACACTTCACACAAGGTGGCCTTATAACAGCCCATCTTGGCCAAACAAAGAGAAATAAATCTTAGATTAATAACTGAGCACAAGCACAAATACACTCATCACACAGCTCTCACAGGCAAATGTTGACGTGAGATAGGTGGAGGACAGGAGAAAAAAAAAAATGAGGTAACATCACTGTTGGAAGGACATTACAGCATGAAGCATGCTCAGCACCCAGCCTGTGCCCAGGGATATCAGCATGTGCCTCAGGTAACATCTAGTACATGCAACAGGGGTTTCACTCTCATGCCCAGAGGCAGATATGTCAGCAGGAGATAGGAAGGCAGCAACGGTCCTTTATCCCCCCTGAGCCACCAGCACAGCTGTGGTCCAAGCTGCATGATGGGGTAGGAGTAAGTTGGCTTTCAGCCCTGCTGAGGCTCTGCAAGCTCTCGTGGCAGATAAAAGCAGGAGAAACACCATGAGACTGGGTCAGTCTCAGCTGCAGTCAGAAGCAGATGATTAAAGTCTGACTGCGAAAGGAAAGAGAAAAGAAAAAAAAATTATTTCTTCTTATGCAGTGATGCTGTTATGGATTTTTTAATGTAAAATGAAGTTTAACTAAAAATTGTGATACAAAGACCCATGCTGAATTTCTTTGGTGTAGCTCAAGCGTACGTCAACCAAGCAGGACAGTCAGCCTGGCACTAAATCACACTAATGGAAGAAGAGAGAGCTGAATTTATGGCAGGGCTGTGGGATGATGATACAGAGCTTCTTGTTACCATCCTCCCTGCCTGTGGGATAACTCAGCCCACAGCTTCCTCAAATGATGAATTAAGTGCGATTTGCTTGATGGCATAGTGACCAAGTTAATGATACCGGAGAGTCTCCTTCTCTGGAGACATTCAAGACCCGCCTGGACGCGGTCCTGTGCAGCCTGCTCTGGGTGACCCTGCTTCAGCAGGGGGTTGGATTGGGTGACCCACAGAGGTCCCTTCCAACCCCTTCCATGCTGGGATTCTGTGATTGTGTGGTACATCCGAGGGTTCAGCCATGCTAAGTCGTTATTTCACATGATTTCAAACTCCTCCTAGATAAATCTGGGGGTTTCCAGCAGCCAGCTTGGAAGGGCGGGTGGCATCAGTGGTGGGTTGTCAGGAACACAAGGAACAAATGTTCCGAAGGCAGGCTGGGCAGCCTGAGCAGGACGGCAGCGGCATTGCCCTGGCCAGGAGCGGATGGGGAGAACCAGGCCCAGAGGATCCAAGGCTGGTGAGGGTCGGTCCCATCCTCCTTCGCAGGTGTTTGGCATCAGTCTCCAGCCATTTTATGTGAATAACAATTTCACAAAACCACTGAATTTTTTATGGCCTCTGATGCTGAATGGAAATCTTTCTATTAAGCATCAAAGTGAATTATTCAGGGACAGCTTCCAAGTAGGTTAAAGCACAGGTTTGGGATGAAACACAAGAATGGCTTTTCCAAGGTCTTAAAACCACGAAAAAAAAAAAATAAAAAAAAAAAAATAAAAAAAAAATCACTGTCCTTCCTTATGATACAGCTCTCTCTTGCCAAACTCCTGGGACATCAGCACCACAGGACCTGCACCCTGCCCGAAATCCCCTGTTCACTTTCAGTGCTTCATTTTCTGGAAAGCAGAACACAGAAAGGCACATAGTGCACCTCTGCGTGGCATTTCAGAGAGCGATCACTAGACGGTCGGCTCAGCAGGCACCAAGGGCACGCGGCTCTGAAGGGAACCGGTCCAGGCATGAGGATGCTGCCAGTCCCGAGGAGCTCGGGAATCCTGCAGAGATATTTGATGACGCAGCACATTTTCTCAGCCAGATTCTTTGCAGTGCACTATACTCCTAGCTGTTACTCCTCCCCTCTCTGGGACAGCCGTTAGCCCACAGTAGAAATCACAGGCATAAACATTTCGGCTTAAAGCTGGGAACTGGATTTAGGTTATGGCTGCAGAAAATCCAACCCTTGCCACAAAAGAAAAAAAATATCCCACTGAGCAGAACAAAACACACCTTCAGAACAAGAAAAACCAGAGGATCTCTCAGAAAAGCGAAGTTCGTATCCTTGTTACACTGTCACAAGGTAAACACTTCATCGAACAGAGTTCCCCAAGCGCTGATGCTCCGAAAGGCTCCAGCTCTACGCAGCAGAATACCGACAGCATCAACATCTAAGGCCAAAAGGCAGCGTTGTGATTACTCAGGAGGAGTAATCCAGGTGCGAGATTTGTCCCTTCTGGCCCTAAAATAGCTTTCCCAATACCTGCTTACCCCCAGCCCTGCAGAAGTCACCCGCGCTGGGACGTTCAGTATTAGGATGCTCAGGGCAGCTCTGGGAGCCGCCTCAGGCTGACGGAGCCCTAACGAGGGCTGAGGCCGTGCATCAACCCCAGCTACTTTTGCAGAAATACCCCAGTTAAGGACTCGTGTCAGGAAGAAAGCACCTGTGGGACACCGCGGTAGCTGCCCCGGTGAGAACCACCCCTCTGAGCTACCTCTAGCCTCTCGCTTCACTTTCTCCTGGTGCAGCGGAGCAGGACCTCAGGTACAAGCCAGAAATAAGTCACCCCTATCAAACGGGCTAAAACGATGAAGGAGAAGAGATATTTAGCAAGTCTCATTCAAACTTTGCTCCATACGCTCCCTTTGTCTGTTGTTTTAATTAAAAAGAAATGTGCCCAGAACGCTCCAGCTCGCTTTTGTTCTTTCTGTGAATAACAGCTGGGAGAAGAACAATGGGGTTTATTGGTGCATAAAGAACTACCGGGAAAGCAACCAAGCTATTGGTGAGAACCATTAGTTAAAACTGTCAACAGTATTTATACGGGCTTATATTCTTACCCTGCATTCAGCAAGAGATTCCACCAAATCCTCCCTCCAAAAAAGACCCAGGCCAGAACCTGCCGGAGAGCCCTGAAATTATATTTCATAATCTTTAATTATAACAAATTTGGTGGAGTACAAAAGGTCAGAATTTGGCTTTTTGAGGTCCTAACTCACCTGTAAGCCTTTTTTCCCGGGATGCCAAAACCTGTTCAGTGCGTAACCTGGAATTATACCATTATGCTTAACCTGGAATTATCCCATTATTAGGTAATGATATTAATATTATTAATAATTATCGGGTAAATATTAGGCAAGGCAGGAACACACCTTTTCTCTAGTTCATGCTCTTCTATGCGATTCCCACTTTGATCTGTTACCATAAAATCCAGATGCCGTGCAGCACAGCTGACACATGCCAAAGAAGCATTCATTCTGATCTCCTTCCCAAGGCAGATGCAGTGAAGCCCCTGGTTTCAGGAGAGGCTATTTTTCAATACGTGCTGCTCTGCGTTTATGGCTAAAGAAAACTGTAATCCCCATTGTTTGCACAGTCTGGGTGTAATTTAAAGAAAAAGCTGGTGCCCAAATGCATGGTTGGTGTTTTGATGCTCTTTTGGTGACCAACACTCCCCACGAAGATGAGAGTAAAGAAAGCGGCTGTGAAGGACAGACAGCAAGACATAGATCAAATATAGGCAAAGCAGTTTTCCAGAAGTTTTATGGACCAACTGTTCGAGTCCGCCTCCTGTACTGCTCCTGTGGGGTTCAGGTTGGGGTTTAATTCAGTAAAAAAAGGCATCCTTGGACACCAGCTGAATCACTACAGGTCATGGAGCTTCATGGGGCTTTGAAGCACGCGGCGCTCTGCCCAGGGCTCCCGCCAGCCCCAGGGGCACAGCCTCAGCTTCAGTACCACAGGGTTTCATTTCTTTTTCTGTGCCTATCCAGAGATGGGGGTAGATCCTGCCCTACTGCCAAGTATAGTTCCTTGAAAACACTCCCTGCATCCCAGCACACCATATATATACACACACATAGTCCATCTCCTTCAGAAAATGAATGTATTTAATGCCACAGAAATAAATACCAGAGGATTCCTTTGATGGAGCCGTCTCATTTCTCTCCCATTTATGTGAGTAATGCACAAGATCACACCAGGCTGGGCAGGGGAGGTGCTGGGGGAGCCACTTGCTGGTGCTGCCGCACCAGTCATTACAAATTTAATCAGACCTCACGGTGCCTACTAAGCGCTTTGCTTCTTCTTCCAGCCCCAGTTGACTGCTCATTACTTGCTTTATTTTTTTTAACTCACGTAAGAAGAATCTGCATCTGCATTGCAATCCCATCAGCTTAGCGAGAGGCGGTTGGGGATACGGGGGTACAGAGTCCAATCCATCTCAGAGACAGGCTGGAAAGGCTTTAATATGTCCACAGGCTTCAGTGGGAGCTCGCTGCCTTCAAGCGTATGGGCATGACGGCCTCTGCTGGCAAAACGGGGTTTAGCCAAGAGAAAAATTTCCCTAGCAAATGCCATGAGAGAAGGGGACGAGCAGCAGCCCCTGGTCCCCAGGAGCTACAGGTGTCCATCAGCAGGGATACAGTTGTAGACCCTGAGCGCTTCCATGCCTTGAAACAGCAGCTCCTGCTCCCGTCTCAAACTCAGCACAGGGGAAACTGCTTTACTCAAGGTCTTAAGAAGAGGTATTGAAAACAAGAATAAAGCATGAGGGCTCTTAACAGAAATATCCTGGAAAGAAATACATACCAGCTCTTTCAAGAACAGGTGATTGAAGTGGGGGATTCCTAGATCCACGTCAAGACAGGGATTTGTGTCACTCTTCCACAGTGAAGAAAGAAGTCTCCCCCATCGCTCAGACAACCAGGCACCAGAGCACAGACCCCACCATCATCCCTGGCATGGCCTGGAGCCCACCTGCACCTCCCAGGACACAACCAAGCAGGCATTAAACATTGCCTACCCAGCTCCAGGTGCCAGAGGAGCTGCAGGAGCGCAGAGCACTACTTAGGTTCCACACCCAAGTGTTTCCCAGGGGTTTTTACACTGATGACACTTCCTATTGAAATAACGAGGTGCTGGGAGAGCGCGATGCCCTCATCTACATTTCCCTGGGGCTGTGGTACCTCCTGTGCCAGGGCTCTTGTCCAATATGTAGTATCTGCTCCAGATACCCACAGCTGGCAAGTTATGCATGCAGTAATCCATTAAGGTTTATTCACAGCCGTGAGTTGTTTTATGAGCCACAAGCCCAGGAAGAAATAGCCTCTTAATGCTGCTAGTACAAAATAGAGCTCTTACAACAACAAGTGTGTAAGGCTGGTGAAAGAAGTGCTCTTCTTTTTTTATCAGTTTAAATCACAAGGTTTAAGCACTGCTAAGAATTAATTAGCGACAACTGAAAATAGATTTAACTGTGATTATGGCTGTGATTATATGTCCTTAGAAAGTCAAGCTAAGCCTGCACGTACTCAGCAAATACAAGTTCAAAAAAAATCTCTATTTGCAGCTTTTTTTGCATAAACACAGGTCTCAAAGCTGAGAAGTCAAACTCTGTCACCAAAGCAGTTGGGAATTTCAGGTGCAAGTAGATACACTCCAAGGCATAAGGGACTAGGCTATCAGCTGAACTTCAAGGACATTATTTCCATTTAAGCCAGCTGTGCAGCCAGCCCTAACCAAGGCATTAGCTACAACTACTAGTATCGCACACGGTTTCCTATTGAAGCGACTTTTTCCTTAAAAGTTAACAGTTCAAGTCCTGCTGACTCCGCAAGAATGAGAGATTCAGCCCCAAGACTGAGATTCATCTGTTGCTTTTGTTCATAACATACATTAGGCCCAGCCACCAAAATTGGGAGGAGGGCTTCAGAGCACCAGCCACTTCTGCATCAAGTATCCCCACAGATGGTGAGACTCTTTCATCATCTTGTGCAGGAGTTACTTTTTTCCCCCCCCAGGAGGGATCAACCTACCTCCTTGCATCCTAAAACTTTGACATATCCGTTCTGCCACAAGGCTGCAAAATCCAGTGACTCGTTCTTCTTCACAAAAGACTGTGACTCACATCAGCTTTAAGTATTTCAAAGGACACTGCTCTTTCACCCCAATGAACACCTCAGATCACAACAAGAGGCAGCAGCAGAAGTGACTAGGCAGCAGGGATACGAGGACAAAAGCAGCTATCTTCAGGCACTGCAGCAGGGGTAAAGAACCAGAAGGATTTGGTTTTTCAAGGTTTTTGAGAACGGTGAGATTTCAGGCATGAAGAGAAACACTGAAGTCAACGGGATCAATTGATGCTTGAAGCCCCACCTGAACCAGAACAGATCCAAGCAAACCGGAGAGCTTTTCTCCCATTCCAGTGGCACAGAACTTGCCAGGGCCACCTGCCTTCATGTGGCTGCTTCTCCTTGTAGAGCTCAAGCACAGCTCTGCTTGCTTCTGCCCAGTTCCCAGCCTCCATGGCTCAAGAAACCAGCTGCAGCACCAGGTCCTACTCAGCTTCTCCCTTACCAAGGCACCAGGAAGGCTCATAAGTGGGAATATGAGCTTAGATCAAGTCACCCCATATCACCCTGATGACCTACTGCCTGCAGCAGAGGGCAGGCACCATCCTAGCCCAACATCCCCAGCACCCCAAGCTTCCCCCTTGTCACTCCAGTACCTTCTTCAGCAAGGACAGATGGATACCACAACCAACAGAGGACCCATTGCCCCAGCCCTGATCTTCTGCATCCCAGCTCAGTGCCTTTTTCTCCATCCAGAAGAACCAAAACCATCCCTGATCAACAAGGTGCATGCATTTCACATCTCTCCCCAGCTTGGGTTTACAGCCCCATATCCATCTGTACCCAGGCAGGGCTGCCACTTCCAGCAGGGAGAGGAGATTTAAAGAGGAAAAAAAAGGGAGGGAGACTGTCAGATCCACACTCTCCTGCTAGTTCCTACCAAAGCACTGGGCTGCATTTCTACCCACCTTGTAGCTGCATCGAAAGCAGAATGTCTTTGATACATTGGCCCATCACCTGCAGAGATAATAAACCTTTTCATTAACCTGGTTGCTCCTGGGACTAGATCTTCCACTGAGAAGTGCTATAAAATAAGTTTCAAACCAAAGGGCGTGTTTAGCACTGAGAAGGACACGTCTTCTGCAAATTGTTTCACTTGAGCTTCCCTTCTCTTTTAAAGGCTGGAGAGGACCCAAGAGCAAATGGTGACTGCGCTGTGTAGCAGCATCAGCCTAAGATGCACAAAAAGAGAATTTTAAGGTTGGGTATAAGAAACAATAAGGTGAAGAGGGCAGAAACATCAACTGCCTGCTGTCCTTGCTAGGGCAGGGGTTGGTTGCAGGGGACTAGAGACTGATGCAGAAGAGAAGATGGGGAGGGAGAGAGGGGGAATCAGCTAGCACTTCCCACCCATAATTCACTATCTCTCACTTTCCCACATCCCCAGTTGGCATTTCCCTGAGGAACGGAGCTTTGTGCACAAGCCTAAGGACACCGAGGGCAGAGAGAACCATGGAGAGACCGACCTGTTCCCACCTGTGCAAACAGCCTGCTCACGGGCAGCCAAGGAAAGAGATTCTTCCATGGATTAAGAATAAAAACACATCCTCCTTTGAAAAACATACTAATTAATGGCATTCATTAGGGAGCTAGCCAGGTAATTTAATTTCTCGAGAACACAATGTCAAGAAAGGTAATGGGCCAAAAACCAGTGCTGCCAACAAGGTGAAACCTCTTTCATTTATTATCTGAGAGGTGGGGAAGTCAAGCATGAACATCAGAGTGTCACTAGAGAAACCAGATACACTGAGCCAGTACTAAATTATCCAAATGAGTCCATTATGTCTATTGCCGTCACACACCGCCCCAGGGAGATGGGAAAAGTCTCCCAGCTCAGCAGTGATGCCATGGGCCAGCGCTCTCCTGCAGCTGAGAGGCTTTGCTGGACTAGACACCACACAGAGCAAGTCAATAATTCTAGAGAGAAGAAAAAAGGAAAAAGAAAAAGCTATCAGCCAGCAATTTGCCATGGGAAATCATGAACAAAGAAAAATTCAGATAACATTCCTCTAAAAGATGCTGATGCCCATGAAATGCTGATTTAACCAAGAGCTACAAAAATTATTTTAAAATCTCCAGACTCGTGTGCTGCACTAAATGCACAGGAAAGCTCAGTCAGTTGTCCCTGCCAAGAGATGCCACATTTGGACTGGTTTTGGGGCAATAATGGAAAAAATCAGGCGAGGTAGTTGCTTGCCATCATCTACATAAAAATTGATGGAAACAATCAAGCTTAGTCAGCTTGCTGTGCTTCTCTGGTTTTCTTCCAAATGTATCAAAGAACTTAAACACAAATCAATCTTTACAGAAAGTAGTTAAGACAAAAAGATTTGCCACCCTCTGAACAAGTAATTTGGGGCTTGGGGAGATAACGGATCAATTACAGTGCTTGCCCAGGCTGATTCGGCAAAGCAGGGCTAGAGGCAGGAGCAAAGGAGTCTTATCTCACCCCTTTCCTTGGCACAAGAGTTGAGTGCGTGCACCTCGGGCTGACCTAGACCTAGCCTGTCCTTTCCAGGGACCGGGCAGGTAACTCCAAAGCACCAGATACAGCAGAGGAAGGCACCTGGCCAGAGCTAGGAGACTCATTTTGACTTAGCAAGGCATGGTCTCAACTCCAGAAGTGCTTTATAGGAAGAGATTTTTTTTAAATTTTATTTATTTATTTTAAAATACAAACTTCGAAATGGCAAGAGACTATCAGCACAATCGGTCTAGGACTCTATGACTATTTAAAATGACTTGAGGCTCTGGGAGAGAAGAAAAAAAAAAAAAAATCAAACACCTGCACCCCCAATTTTAGAAGGTCTAAGAACCGTGTACATATACCCATCTCCTGGTTAACCAGCCCATCCTGAGGAGTCCAAGACAATGCCCTCGCCGTGCTCGCAGCACAACCTGCAGTGGTCAGTGGAAGCCAAGACTTCCTCAAAACAAGCAAGTACAGGGCAGTTCCCATTCCTTTTCCATTGCAAGTTAACTTTTCGCCCTCTGCCCCCTGAAGCTCAGCCATGTCAGCGCATCATTTTTTGTAATTAACATCATTATAGTGCACCGTTAAATTCTCCTCTTTTGTAAAAAGGGCTGCACTCTAACACTATATCCAACAGGGAAAAATATTCTTTTGTTTAGGACAGGTTTGAAATTACTTTTGGATACATCTAACCCCTTTAAAATTGGAATTCAAGCAATTTCGCTGAAACCCTGTTTGGTTTTTATATTCAGGAACAGAAATCCTATCAAGTACATACCTCCGAGGGAAAACATTACTGTTATCCAAAACGGCATTATGATTTAATACAAGCAACACAGTAATTCAGCCTTTTAAAATTCAATAATGGGTCTTCTGATTTGACACATAGTGAAGCTGATTGCAGAATTACCATTAACTTCAGTGATTTGGCTGCAAGCTTCCTGACAAATTCAAAATTACATCCAAATCACACAACATCATTTATTATGATGTAAGCTATTATAGAGTAAATTAAAAATCAAAGCTAACAGATGTTTCTACAGCTCTGTTTACTTAAAAGTTGCAGAACGAAAGAACACCATTTTTCATTTTTTATTTAAATCTATGCACAGGCTAATCTAAGTACACTTAATATTTAATGCAAATGGTATGAACCCTACGAGAATTTAGTGCTGCCAGTGAAGCCAGTAGCACTGTTGACGTTAGATAGCAGGAATAATCGTCTGCAGAGTTCAGACCCATAACAGATGCAATGACAGTAAATATGCAGACCCTGACACACACAGTCCAACAGAGTTAAGCTTCCAACAGGATTTCTACATCAGACCCGCGTATCAAAAACCAGAAGAGCAGCAATGATTTAGGCCTGTAGTACACAGCTGATTCTTGAATTTGAGGACATTTGCAGCAAGTATGTCAATTCTGTAAGCCACTTTCACCTCCCTTGCTTAAAGATAAGGATCTAATTCAATGGAATTAGGATCCTTAGGAATGTAATCAGCACCAGAGAAGCCTCTGTGTACTTTGTTCCCATATTTCCTCCACAGTGATGTTGGAGTTCACAGCTGATACTGGTCCCTGCTGTGCTAAACACTGTAATAAGCACATCTAGAGGGAAAGTTCTTGCCTCAAAGGCTCTGAGTACACAGGAGAGACACAAAGCTAACAGGAAAAGGGCAGGAGCATGGCCACAATCACAGATCAGGACACCACAGCCAAGCCAGGGGCACCTCCTGACTCCATTACCTGCCCTGCTCAAGTAATCACCAAGTCACCAGTAAAAATATTCACCAAGCCCCCAAGATTTACTGTCTTCACGTCTTCCCTGCTGCATGCAACAACCTGCTTGTAGGGAAGTGGTCTTGGTAGGTACAGGTGCTCTTCACAAACAACTAAGGACCTGTTCAAGCAGTGGTGGTTCCTTAACAAGCTGATCATGAGCAATTTTAAGGTTTCCAACATCAAAGCAGGAAGGTTCTCAAACAGCCCCCCAAAAATAGTGTTGAGCACAAGCCCGCAGATTTGACAGGGGCTTGGGTCCATCGTGAATTAAGAACTTCATGGGTTAAGCTGGAACTAGACCTGATGACACATCCTCCAAAACAATCACTTTGTGGGCAAGTGATGTTACAGTGGCATGTCACAAAATAAATACTTCATAGATGGTCCAGGGTTCATCATCCTGGCATTGACTGATCAGTATTGTCTGTCCTGATGGCACTTCTCCATTGCCAGCACCTGATCCAGTGATCATTTAGACCAATTACAATATAGCAGCATTTGCCCCACCAGTGGACTTGTCACAGAGTCATACAACGGTGTGGGTTGGAAGGGGCCTTTAAAGGTCACCTAGTCCAACCTGTCTTCAATGAAGATCTTCAACCAGATCAGACTGCTCAGAAACCCATCCAACCTGGCCTGAACATTTCCTGGTGAGCCAGGCACTCAGACAGAAGATCGCTGGCCCCAGCTCACCTGCTATCAGCCTAAGCCTTGCAGATGAACACTTTGATGCAAAGGCAGGTCCTTCACATCAGTAGCTCAGCTACCAAGCTGCAAGTCCTGCTTTTCCTGCAGGTCCAGCTGCTGCCCTGTGACACATACATCCATGCGCCTCAAGAGGGCTGCCCATTTCAGCCTGGAGAAGGCTGAGAGGGGACCTAATAAATGCTTATAGATATCTGAAGCGGTGGGTGTCAGGAGGACGGGGCCAGACTCTTTTCCGTGGTGCCCAGCAACAGGACAAGGGGCAATGGGCACAAACTGAAGCACAGGAAGTTCCAGCTGAACAGGAGGAAGAACTTCTTCCCTCTGAGGGTGACGGAGCCCTGGCCCAGGCTGCCCAGGGAGGTTGTGGAGTCTCCTTCTCTGGAGATATTCA